>Ga0209187_1000717_pt1 | contig 50362 bp, 32 predicted proteins | sample BantaG_FD_187430 | JGI IMG/M metagenome (GOLD analysis project Ga0209187, IMG submission 187430) | Marine algal microbial communities from Bantry Bay, Ireland - BantryBay_4 metaG (SPAdes) (version 2) | ecosystem: Host-associated > Algae > Red algae > Unclassified | place: Bantry Bay, Ireland...
CTAAAATGTACACGCCATGTTTTCTTGTGAAAGTCAATTCCAATCCATAACTTAGACGTAGTCTTGATTTGAGTTTTCATATGTAATTTGTTTTAAACTCAAGCTAAGGCTTTTACATGGATGCTGAACTTCTTGCAACATATAAAAACCCAATTAAAGATAACTGGAGAGGCAGCTGTGGTACTTCCAGATAATATTTTATTTGAAGGAGGTGCTGGAGAAGAGGTCAGAAAACAGTTGATGATGACTACAGATCTCCATACTATCCTTAGATTGCCTACTGGTGTGTTCTATGCACAAGGTGTCAAAGCCAATATCCTTTTCTTTAACAATAAAGCTGCAAGTAAAAAGCCATGGACTAAAAAGGTTTGGATTTATGATTACAGAACCAATGTGCATCATACGTTAAAGAAGAAACCACTGATGATGTCTCACTTGGAAGAATTTGTAAAGCTTTATAATCCTAAGAATATCAATAAGAGAAAAGAAACGTGGAGTGAAGATGGCTCTACAAAAGAAGGGGAAGAAGGCAGATGGAGAAAATATACCTATGACGAAATCATTGCAAGAGACAAGACCAGCTTAGATATATTCTGGCTTAAGGACAAAAGCTTAACAGATTTAGACAACCTTCCAGATCCTGATATTTTGGCTAATGAAATTATCGAAAATATAGAGTCAGGCTTAGCAAGTTTTAGAGAGATTATGGATACTATAAATTCGAGTGAGTAGAAATGAATTCAGATAAATTAAAAGGAGATAAGCTCATGCAGGAACTATTATCTACTGATAAGATACAAGCTTTATTAAATGCGGAGGATTTTTATTTCGATAGAGCAAGATCTCTTTTCTTAGAATTCAAATCAGTACAGATCGATAATGAGCTATTATCTGATATATCCAAGGGATATAACGGCAAGACTAAGTATGTGGATTATTGCGAACAACTTAGTAATGATAGGCAAAAACAAGTTGCAGTCTTGATAGGTAAGCTAACAGCTTACTGCGATGATAAGGCAGCAAATAAGAAAGAATGGAACCAATATCCAGATAAAAGAGTAATTGCAAGAGCTGGGGTTTGGCAAACTCATTGGATTAAGAATTTCGTAGAATATAAACTGAATAATTGCAATTCAGATACTGTCAGTTCTGATAGTATCAAACATGCCATAAAATACTTGGAGGACCCAGATTCAGGGCTATGTATGTTATCTATAGGTCACAGGAATGACCTGTCTTTGTTTTTGTTTGGCGAGGCTTATGATGAGATAAAAGAAAAAGAATTCATCGTCAAGCTTAAAGGCTACTTCGAACAATTTAGTATCCTACCTAAGAATTCAGAGAATCTTACTCGAGTGATTACAGATGTTTTTTATTCTGAGGAGATGCGACCTCTCTGGATGCTTGAGAAAGACGAAACTAAATTGAAATATATAGCAATAATAAAAAGCTATAAGGAGTATATCCAATCTTCAGAATACAATGAGTTTTTTAAATGGAATGCAGTCCTTCATTATAGAAAGACAATCAATTTTGATGCACCATCTTTTGCTGATAACTTTAAAGAAGCTATAAAAAAGAATGATAGACTGATATATCAGAATCTTGTTACATACATGAAAACCTTGGGTCAATACTTTCCTGATTTTCAGAAAGAAGTAATTCTTGACTTATTAAATGAAGATGGAAATATAGACGTAAAAGATAGAATTACAGAGTTTATAGAAAAAACGAAATCAAAACTACAAGATGTCAAAGATGCCTTAGACAATCAAAATCTATCAAACACTCAAGATGAAGGAGCCGTGTCAGCATATCTGACATTTCAGTATCCTGAAAAATATTCTTTTTATAAAGCCAGAATGTATGATGCACTATGTAAGTTTTTAGGTAGACGTTCAAAAAAAGCTGGAAAAAAACTTGAACATTTTTGGCGATTATTAGAGCCACTTAAAAAACTCATCAAGAACGATGACGAACTTTTAGAAATATTTCAGACAGTACATAAACAAGAATATGAATGGGACCAGACATCCATGATAGCACAAGATATTGTGTATTGTTATTTAAAATTTATCCATAAAGATATCCCAGAAGAGTTAGAACAAACTATAGAATTAGTTACCTCTCAAACAAAAAAGATGCACCTAAATACAATACTCTACGGTCCCCCAGGAACAGGTAAGACCTACAACTCTATAATCTATGCTGTTGCTATAATTGAAGATAAGTCGTTAGAAGAGATAGAACAGGATGACTATCACAAGGTCAAAAATAGATATAATCAATATAAAGATAACGGGCGTATAGAGTTTACAACCTTCCATCAGAGTATGAGTTACGAGGATTTTATAGAGGGTATTAAGCCAGTAATGAAAAATGAAGATGACAGAAGTGATTCAGGTAATGTTGAATATGAAATACGTAATGGTCTATTTAAGGAAATGGTCGATAACGCCAATACAGGTCAGGACTTTGCGGTGTCGCAAAAAGTTATAAAAATCGATCCTGAGAAGTTTGAGTTGCCTGTCAATAAAATCTCTCTTGGTAATTCTCAAGTGTCAGAGGATCAGGTGATATATGATTATTGTATGGACAATGATTGTATTGCTCTTGGATTTGGTGATGATATAGACTTTAGTGGCGTAAGCTCGAAGCAAGAGATACGAAAGAGATTTAAGGATGCAGGGATGGAGTTTACAAATAGACCTGATTTTCCTGTGTCAGCAATGGAGCGATTTAATTTGTTGATGAAGAAAGGACAGTTGGTTTTTATACCTAAAGGACTATCTAAGTTAAGTGCTATAGGTGTGGTAGCTGGAGATTATTTCTTTGATGATTCAGAATCAGGTATCAGATATAAGCACTTTAGAAAAGTGAACTGGTTGTATAAGGATTTAGATATTCCTATTAAAGAAATCTACAGTAAGAAGTTCTCACAGCAGACGATCTACCAGATGTCAGGTAAAGAAATGAATGTTGATTTCTTTCAAGGAAAAGGACAGAACACTCATTTGTCTAACTACGTCCTCATCATAGATGAAATCAATAGAGGTAATATCGCTCAGATTTTTGGTGAGTTGATAACACTATTAGAGCCCAACAAGCGAGCAGGACAAAAAGAAGCATTAGAAACGATCCTCCCATACTCTCAAGAGAAATTCTCAGTACCAAGCAATCTATATGTTGTAGGTACTATGAATACCGCTGATCGTAGTGTAGAGGCATTAGATACTGCATTAAGAAGACGATTTTCATTTGTAGAAATGCCTCCTAAGCCTGAGATTATTGCTGAAATGGGAAATTATGTCGGTAAAGTTGATATAGTGAAAATGCTAAACGCTATTAATTCTCGCATTGAAAGATTGTTAGATAAGGATCATTGTATAGGACATTCGTATTTTCTTGAGATAAAGAATGATGATGACTTAAGAGATACGTTTAGGGACAAGGTCATTCCATTATTAGAAGAATATTTCTTTGGTGACTTAGCTAAGATCGGAATGGTCTTAGGAGATTCTTTTGTAGAGGAATCAAACACAAGTCATACATATGCTCTAAAATCATTCACTGGTTCAGATGATGGATATGCAGATGATATGAACGAAAAGAAGGTGTTTAGGATTAAATCACCTAATGAGTGGAACTTCAGTTCTGTATATGAGTAGACGTCGTAACATTCAAGTTTTTGAACATGAGAAGTTAACCACAAATCATAATTATCGTGGAGAGGCACTAACAGAAGCTGAATTAAATGCCCTGCTTACATTTAATGATCAGAATCAGAACGAATACTTTGTTCCTATCAGAGATGGCGTAAAATTCACCAGTTATGTAGGCGTTATACAGATAGGTACTCTGACTCTCGAGATTCTTCCTAAAGCAGATAAGACTCATAATAATAGTAAAGAAGTTTATATGCAATGGAGAGATGTCCTTCTGACTATGTTGCGGATATGTAAGCATATTAATGTCAATGCTGTCAGTGAAGCCAATCTAAAGCAGAGGCAATCATCATTACTCGATCTTTATTTTAAGATGTATCTTAAAGAGATAGAGCGGATCATTCATGAGGGCTTATTTAAAAGGTATAAGCCCTCTACAGAAAATATAAATGTATGGAAGGGACGTATACGCTTCTCTCAACATATCCAAAGAAATATAATCACTAAAGATAAGTTCTATACAACTCATCAGATCTACTCTCAAGATCATGTTGTCAATCAGATTCTAAAGAAAGCACTGCATGTTATTTCAGTGGTTTCTTCTAGTCCTGATATCATATCTCAGTGCCATAAATTATTGGGTCACTTTGAGGAGGTCTCCGATGTCAAGGTAACTGACATAACTTTTCAGAAGATTAATCCTTCCAGAAAATTGCGTTCATATCAGTCTGCAATTAAAATCGCGAATATCATTATTCTAAATTATTCTCCCGAAATAAAATCTGGTGGCACAAAGTTATTAGCTCTTCTTTTTGATATGAACACGCTATGGGAAAATTTCCTATTCAGAATGCTAAAGAGAATGGATCAAAGCGATTATCATATCTCTGCTCAAGAGTCTCAGAAGTTTTGGGAAAAGAAGACTGTCAGACCAGACATCGTCTTAACCAATAAAGTAACAAACGAGACCTTCATCATCGATGCCAAATGGAAAATCATAGATACCAACAAACCTTCTGATGCTGACCTAAAACAGATGTACGTCTATAACCTCTACTGGGATGCCGCTAAGAGTATGCTCCTGTATCCGACTAATTGTGAGGCTACTGAGCACTTTGGGAGTTACCATAAGGGTAGGGAAGGAGAGAACTCTTGTAAGCTTGGATTCTTGAAGGTAATGGATGAGCATGGAAAACTGGATATGCGAGTTGGGGAGAGGATATTGGAGAAGTTGGAGGTAATACACAATTAACTTAACATTGATAGATGGAAATTAAAGACTACAAAGATTCAAAAGTACAAGTCTTAGATCAATTGCTTAAAGCTAAATCGAATCTACTTTATGCTGATCAAATTTATATGCTAATCAATAAAAATATATAGATTGGAACATTTTGTAAGAAAAATACATGACAATAGCAGATGGTTAAACGAGTAGGGTCAATCCGATAGAAATATGCATAAGTTTTGAGTAAGAAATATAAATGCAAGGCGATTAAAATACATGCTCTTGTATTTATTTATAAAAAATTCATTACAATTCTTACCATATCACAATATAATGAGATATAAAACGCCTTATAATTAGGCTTCGATGGTCGAAACTTGATTTAATTTTTATTAACTACATCAAGCTTCTATTAAATTTAAAATAGACCTTACCACCGCAATGAAACTCGTACTCATCTCAGACACACACGGACAACACCGTAATCTATCCTTACCAAAGGGTGATGTACTAATTCATGCAGGTGATATATCCCAAAGAGGACTTCATATAGAAGTTACTGATTTCCTATATTGGTTTAGTAGTCAAGAATATAAATACAAGATTTTCATCGCGGGCAATCATGATTTTTATTTTGAAGATCTGTCTAAGGAGATTGTTGATTTATTAATTCCTGATGAGGTCATTTATCTTAATGATAGTGGTATAGAAATCGAAGGCATACATTTTTGGGGATCTCCAGTGCAACCTCGATTCTACGATTGGGCATTTAATAGAGATAGGGGAGAAGATATACAGAAGCATTGGGATATGATACCAGCTTCTACAGATGTATTGATCACACATGGGCCACCATATGAGATATTAGATATGACAGATGGTGGACTTCGGGTCGGCTGCGAGGACCTCAGAGAAACACTCCATCGGCTCAAAGTTAGCTGCCATATATTTGGCCATATACATGAGTCTTATGGTGCAATTCAGAAGGATAATTGTTATTATGCTAATGCTAGTGTTTTGGATCAAAATTACAATCTGGTCAATGATCCGATAGTATTGAGTATATAGTAAGATATACTTTACAAATCTCACTTTTGAAAGTAAGCTCTGTCATAGAATTAGATAATCTTACATATAATCTATGTTAAATGCTATTGTAATTGAATAGTAAAATTAATTTCTCACGAATCTATTTTCTCAGTAAAAAAGTCAGTGGTCACTGATGTTCTCTTTCTTGAAAACAGCTCCTCTTAATCATTGATGGCTAATGATTTATTATATTCACAAATATAAAATCAAGCAATGCCAACGAAGACAAATACCAGTGCCTCACTAATAGCCGCATTAGCTGGTTTTTTATTTGGATTTGACACAGTAGTTATATCGGGAGCTAATCTGCCCATAAAGGAATTATGGGATCTTTCTCCTCTGTTTCATGGGACATTTATAATGTCTATGGCCTTGTGGGGGACAGTAATAGGTGCATTGATGGGAGGCATACCTACTAATAAATTCGGTAGAAAAAAGACACTATTTTGGATAGGTGTCCTCTATGCAGCATCAGCTGTAGGATCTGCATTTGCTCCAGATCCTTATACATTTTCATTATCAAGATTTATTGGGGGCTTAGGTGTAGGTGCTTCATCAGTGGCAGTACCGACTTATCTATCAGAGATATCTTCTGCAAGCAAGCGTGGAGGTATTGTCGCTCGATATCAGTTTATGATAGTCTTCGGGATATTCATAGCATTCTTTAGTAACTATCTACTTAAGGGTGTCGGAGGAGATATGGATTGGAGGTATATGCTTGGTGTAGAAGCTATACCAGCATTGATATATTGTGTGATGGTGATAAGAGTGCCTGAGAGTCCTCGCTGGCTGATGATTAATCAGAAGGATGAACAGTCTGCTAGAGTTGTATTAGATCAGTTAGGAATATCTGATGTAGATAAAGCCATACATGATATCAAGGCTAATGATAATAAGTCTACGCGTAAGGTAAGCTTCTTTAATTCTAAATATTCTTGGCCGATAACACTTGCTTTTCTTTTGGCATTTTTTAATCAATTATCAGGGATTAATTTTGTGATGTATTATGCTCCGGAGATCCTTGAGCGTGCAGGATTGGCAGGCAAGGAATCTTTAGGAAGTTCTATTTCTATAGGCATTGTTAATCTTGTTTTTACCATGCTGGGTATATATCTTATCGATAGAGTAGGACGTAAGACATTGATGTTGTGGGGATCATTAGGTTATATACTCAGTCTAAGTATGGTGGCGTATGCTTTTTTCTCTGGCGCAAGCTCTATGTTTTTATTGACATTTATACTCATATTTATAGCTTCTCATGCTATCGGACAAGGCGCAGTGATTTGGGTATTTATATCAGAAATATTCCCGAATAACGTAAGAGCCTACGGTCAAGCTTTTGGATCTGGAACTCATTGGGTATTTGCAGCTATAATTACATTAGTAGCGCCGATTTTCTTAGATGCGGATAATGGTATCTTTAAAGATAACCCTTGGCCAATATTTGCTTTCTTTGCAGTCTTTATGGTCCTACAGTTATTATTCGTGTTATTTATGATGCCGGAGACTAAAGGCAAAACCTTAGAAGAGTTAGAATTAGAATTAGTGAAACAGAATTAAATCAACAAATGAAAAATACTAAGTTAAATCATATCGTATGTTTTGGAGAGATACTGATGGATATATATCCAGATCGTAAGAAAATCGGTGGAGCACCCCTGAATGTTGCGGCACATGCATCTCAAGTAGGGTGTAAGACATCTATTATATCGGCCATAGGCAATGACTTCAATGGCAAGTTAATAGAAGCAAAGATTAAAGGCTTGGGTGTGAATACAAGCTTCGTTAATAAATTAGATGACTTCCCGACTGGTACTGTTGACGTAGTTTTAGATAGCAAAAGTTTTCCAAGTTATTCTATTAACAAGCCTGCGGCATGGGATAATATAGTTGTGAGTGAAGAGGCTAAAGCTGATGTATCTGCAGCAGATGTATTCCTCTTTGGAACCTTAGCAGCAAGGGGAGATGTCAGTAGAGAAAGTTTATTGAGCTTGATGAAGTTGTGTAAGTGCAACTTATTAGACTTAAATCTGAGGCAAGATTTTTATTCTCTTGAATTGATAGACCTACTCCTTAAAGAAAGTCAGATGCTCAAGATTAATGCCAATGAAAGGCATGTCTTAGCTGAACTGTATAATGTCTCCACTAATGATATCTGTCGCCACCTTATAAGGAAGTATGACCTTCAACTAATTATAACAACTAAAGGTGCTGATGGTGCCGAAGTAATGACCGATGGTGAGTTTCATGAGATAGATGGCATAGAGATTACGGCTATAGATTCTGTAGGCAGTGGAGATGCTTTCTTAGCAGCATTTATAAGTGCTTACCTCGATAAGAAGCCACTCGTAGAATGTCTTGAGAATGGAGGTGTGCTGGGTGCATATGTTGCGACGCAGAACGGTGCTATTCCATTCTATGATTTTAAGTCTATAAAGAAGAAATATAATGTTTTGTCTTAGTGCTTTTATCGATTTAATAGTGACGTCTCAGTAGCTTACTCTAATCCAAGTTGTTTTCTCATTGCTCCACCTTCATTGCTATTATGAGCCCAGTATGCTGTTTTAATTTGATGCGATCTTACAGCAGTAGTTGCTGGAATGTTTCCTGACTTAGATCTTTCTGTCCACGCTATGATGTGGTAAGGGAATTCTGATTCATAGATAATCTCTAATGCTCTATCGATATCACCGTATTCTAAGGTGTACTTAGAAAGTAATTTGTCAGATATAGATTCGTCTTGATATGAAGTTGTATTGCCGTATGCTTTTTGGCTTTTTGTGGGTAAGTGTTTCAGTCTTAGGTATTGTGTGCCAGGGATAATATTGACTTCTCCTTGCGGAAGTGTATTAGGATTAAGTCTGATAGTGGTCCATAACCCATCTTCTGTAAGTGCTCCTTTAATATAGGATTCGATATCTCCTTCATTTTGGAAATACGAAAATACTTTAGAGTTATAACCTTGTCCATCGAGATTTAATTGCGAGAAGGTATGTCCACACCACTCTTGAGTCGTTGTATTAATCTTTATAGTTTTCTCTGTCGTATTTGTGGGTGAGAATATGGAAGTCATTATAGAGTATGGGTAGATGCCTGTAAGAAACTTCTTAGTCATATTAAGCTTAAGGATAGGGGCAACATTGGTTCTATCGCCACCTTCATATTTGACTTGCTTATCTGTTCTGAATTCTTCAGTTACAAAAATCAATACAGCATCTCCTTCATGCACCTCGCCATATCGGGATTGCTTGAGATCATATCGAGTTACTTCTGCAGTGCCGTCATACCAGTATCTATTAAATTGATCACTTACTTCAGTAGTAGCCTTAGAGGTCTGGCTATCTAAAGTCCCACAGCTCACAATAAAAAATAGGATAGAGATAAAGAGGATGTGTGCAGTTGTATTTTTCATATGATAAGTATTATATTGCTTAGAATAAAAGAACGTTTTATCTCGATAATCGTTTTACTGAATAGGGCAGATAGGCTGCACGGTAAAACCTTTATTTGTATAAACAAAAGCAAATAATAATGAAAGAACTGTTTGACGGACTTAGCATTTATGACTTTCAAGATCAATTTGGTGACGAAAAATCATGTACTGATACACTGGTGAAATTAAAGTGGTCCGATGGTTTTAAATGTAGATATTGCGGCTATGGAAATTATTGTAAGACAAAAAGATATGGAGAAAGGCGCTGTTGCTCTTGTAAGAAGCCAGAATCTGCAACAGCGAAAACACTGTTTCATAAACTGAAGTTTCCATTACATAAGGCATTTCTTATGTTGTATTTAATAACAACAAATAAAAGAGGTATTTCATCAGCTGAGCTTCATCGTAAAGTCGGTGTGCACAAGAGAACAGCATTGCTATTTAAACGAAAGGCAATGGAAGCCATGGGGTCTCACTGTAATTATAAAATGGATGGAGAGGTTGAAGTAGATGAGACAAGCGTTGGGCAAAAAGAAAAGGGTAAACCAGGGCGGTCAAAAGGGTCTAAAAAGCTTGTCGTTGTTGCTATACAGCGTGCAGGCAAAGGTATTTCCAAAGTATATGCCAGACATATATCAAACGCAGGAGTAAAGGAACTTAAACCGTTTTTTGAAGATCATATAGATTTGAAAGCTAAAATAAAGACAGATAAATGGAGGTCATATACTAGCCTTAAAAAGAGTTACAAGAACCTAAAGCAAGAGGCTTCAAATAATGGTAAAAACTTTGACTTGATGCACCGATTTATAATGGGGTTTAAAGCATGGCTAAGAGGCATACATAGCAGTGTAAGAGATTTGCAAAAATATCTTGATGAGTATTGCTATAGGTTTAACAGAAATAGATCAGGAGGAAATATTTTCAATCTTTTACTCAAAAGAATGGTTAACTATCCGCCTAAAACTAGTCGTGAAATTTTTGGTGTATCTTAAATGCCCTATTCAGTTGATTTATTTGCATTAAAATTTAATTACAATACTATCATTCTATGGAGCTTTTTGAAATTATCATACTTATAGTTGGTGGATTTTTCTGCGGTATTCTGAATACGCTTGCAGGATTTGGGTCTGTGATATCATTAGCTATATACATGGATGTACTCAATATACCTGGCCATATCGCCAATGCTACCAATAGGGTCAACATATTAGCCAGTAGCAATATAGCTGCCGCGACCTTCTATAAAAATGGGAAATTAAAGCTCAAAGGAGATGCCCTATTTATAGTGGCAACCTTAATAGGAGCTATAGTAGGCGCTGTCATAGCATCTTATGTAAATGATGCACAGTTCCGTACAGCATTCAAATATCTGCTCATCCCTATCTTAATATTACTTATTGCCAACCCTAAGAAATTCATGAATGTCTTAGAGAACGAAAAGCCAGCATCACCATGGATCATGCTACCTATGCTTTTCATTATAGGCATCTATGCCGGATTTATTCAAGCTGGATTCGGTGTACTATTTTTGATGATTCTAGTTATGCTCGGTCGCTATAATCTTGTAAGGAGTAATGCTCTTAAGACTGCTATTGTTGCCATCTATTCTTTTTTCGTTGTAGGATGGTTCTGGTGGAAAGGTATGATCAATTGGCAGCCCGGATTAATCATGGCGATAGGACAATCTATCAGTGGATACCTTACCGCAAAATATTTATCCAAGTATGAAAACGCTAATAGGTTTGCTTACTGGTTTTTGATCGTTTTATTGATCTTGGTTATTGTTAAGAATTTTAAGTTATATGAGTACTTAGATATGTAACAATTCGGCGACATCCGTCGTGATGACGAAGGAAGCATGGTCGTGATCGACGCTTATTAGCTTCCGGTTTTCATTTTGTAATACTGCTCTGGTGTCATAACGCTAATTTCACTCTTCCTGTAATCTTTAGTATTGCTTGTTAGTATCAAATCAATATTTCCTTATGATTCACAAGCATAGTTTTGCATTGCATCTTCAAAATTTTTAAATTTCGAATTCATTGTTTTTAGGACAATTTGTTTATCAATCAAAAGAATATCTGTCAAAGTCATTAATTGATTTAATTTTTTTATTACTCTATCATGTGTTGATACTTTACGCAACAGATAATAAACATTGCTGATTATTATAGCAGCTAAATATCCATTCAATTTCTTCAATTCAATTTGAGGTAGAACATACGAAGTATAATTTGAATGTGGCATTTCTTGATTTAGTTATAATTTTTCAATAATCTTTTCTTTAACTAAAGTGAATGCAACTTTAGGATCCCATTCATCATCTACCCTAATTAGTCCAATTGTGTCACCTGTAAATTCGGCATCTGCCATCTTCAAATTTATGTTTTCTAAGTATTGTTCTTGATTAGGAGATTGTCCTTCAGAGAAATTCATATATCTATGATAACACTGTATTACTTTATCGATGTCCAATTTTGGCGTCTTAATTAGTGTCTGATACTGATCAAATAAATCTCTTCCTTTACTTCTTTGATATAAAGCTCGAAGTTTAGAGCCAATTAATTCTTCTAAATGATATGTATTGATTTCACAATGACCTGTATACCATTTAGAATTGATTTCGAATGGTACTTTAATAAACCCTAATTCCGAAAAGTGTTCTCTGCAATTTATTTCAACCTTTAATCTCATATTTTGAACTGGAGGAAATTCAGATTCAAATCGATAAGTCAATTTATTGCTCCTTTCTGTCTTTTTGAACTTTGCTTTTCCTTCGAATATGGGATCAAGATTTTCTCTGATCTTATCTAATATTTCACCAATTGGCCCTTCATTTATCTGAACTAAATCTATATCCTCTGAATATCTTGGTTGTGGTGATAAAAATAATTTATGAAGAGCAGTTCCTCCTCGAAAAGCTAATTCTTCTCTTAAGTAGTCGTCTGAAAATAGATGTATTAATGCTCGACAAATTACCAAATCTTGTTCAACCTGTTCATTAGTTTTCCATGGAGCATATTGTGTCCATTCTGTAATAAATGCTTTTGGTATCATTCGTCTATTTCGATTGTAGCGTTTACATTAATCTTCCATCTATTACTAATTGTATCTTTATTTTTCTTTTTGCTATTGATTAATTTACAAGATCTCAATTTATTTGTTTGATCTTTTATGATCGCAAACAATTTGTCTGCAAGTTTCGATTGATCGATCTCATGATCCCAAAAATATCCAAGCCTTTGGAGATCAGCCTTTGCAGATATGTTCAATATTTGCTTGTTAATATTTTTTATATCAATTTCTTCTGACAATTCATTTATTATAGTGGCTGCTCTATTTAACCCTCCAATGGTTTTATGATAATTGATTAAATCAATACATGTCAATAATGGATTTGAAACATTTATGTAACCACTTTCAGTTTTCTTTTGAATTATATATTCTTTCGGAAATTTTCTCTTACTTATATATTTAATCACAACTCCTTTTTTCTTGGTAGTTCTGACAGAAGGTAATGTTGTGCAGATATAATTTACTTGTGGTTGTTGGTGTGCTGCTCCGAAAATCGAAGCTGCGGATAATAATGATAAGTAATAAGGTCTATCCAAAAATCCCATTAGATTATCAATAAACATTACAGGAGGGAGAATTCCCATGTTCTTATAAGTAGGAGGTATTATTATATAGAATCCTTTATGGATTGATATTATTTTCTCTTGTTTTACTAGTCTTGATAGAGCTCTTTTAGTAGATATAACTGTTTTGTTATTTCGATCTTGTTTTAGATCCTTTAAAGTGAAGCTATAGTTTCCTGTAGCAAGTCTATTTTCAATCCAAGTAGATATTTTGATTTCGCGGGACATTTAAGACCAATTGTCTGCTAAAGGTACCAATAAAAGGTGTTAATCGCAGACAAAATAGTAAGTATTTTAGTTTTCGAAGCCTGCTTGCGTGTAGCGGATCGAGGCTATCGAGAGTGGTGAGGTACGAGACATTCTCTGATTAGCCTATGTTATAAGCTGCCACTCTTTAATTTTTAAATCCAATTTCTGAAATATGCAGTCGGAATTGTCTTGCTGACTTTTCATGCCATTTGTTGGCCCCACCATATCAAAACTCATGTTAGAACTAATCCACAACCCAATATCACTAAATTTACGATTCTTCTTCTCCATCATTTTTAATTTCTTAAAGTAATGCTTTACTAATTTATCTAATCTAACGTTGGCTAAGAAATTCATATTTCTAAATAGATACAGAATGTCAATTAGAACTGGATTCTCAATATGCTTAAAGCTACTTTCGGGTATTTGCTTATTGAATTCCTCTATCAAGAATTTGTTTATGCCAGGCATAGAATAGAAGCTGTCTGTGTATACGATTATTGGATAGATTTCGAGTTTCTTAATTTTACCTCCTTCTAATTTGTCAAAATCAAAGGCACCCGCTTTCAACTTGTTTATGTGAGCAACCAATTGACTTATTCCTTTTGGCTTGCCCTTGTCATTGATTATGAATTTCTTTTCTACTTCTTTCTTTACAGCTTCAAAAGAGGATGATGCACTGACTTTTGAAGCGACCATAGTGTCCTTAAACTCAAAGAGAAATATTCTGTTGTTAATTCTTAAGTATAAGTCTGGATATCCTTTTCCTTCGTCATCAAAGTGCAGTACATGATGTTTTTTACTAAATAGACATTGCATTATTGCTTTAAAAACTCTTTGTTCAAGCACATGAGTTCCTATGAAGTTTTTGAAATCTGGGAAAATTGGAAATAGTTCATTGATTCCGGAATGGTAGTAGAAGTCAAATAAGAATCCTTCGTAAAGTTTGGCTTTCAAAAATGTCCAATTCAGAACAATGAAATAACCATCTCGAACTTTTGCCAATGGATATTTTTTTAGTGCATAGTAATTTACTTTGTAATTATTTTCATTTTTTATTTCTTCAAAGTCTATTGATAGGTGGTCTAATATTGATGATTGATCGTCCTCTATAAGAATAAAAAATTGAGGGACTGTTAACCCATAGTGTTCAAAAGGCTTCCTTGTTGTAATTATTTCTGTCAGAACGCCAATGTATTTTGATAGAGGTATGTTGACGTAATTACTAAATTGTTTGAGATATTTTCTCTTTGTCTCATCCTTGTACATTTCATCAATCAGTGTATATGCCTTAATTACTTGAAAAGGAATAAAGGGGTCAAAGTTGAATTCGAATTGATCAGAGAATGTAGTCCAAGTAAGATTGTTGAAACTGTTTCCTTCTGTTTCGTTAAATTCTAGCTCTTGTTGTTTCTTATGATATTCTTGAATTACAATTAGATAGGCTTTGAATATTTTTAACTCGTCTTCTGGAGTAGTATCCTTTGAAAAAGTATTGCCATACTCAAAAACTACCATCATTAATTGAGAGATGTTTAGTTTAGTGAAAATTCTCCATTCAATTGGATGTACTCTTCTATGATATTGGTTCAGTTTGTCTGTTATAGGATCAAAATCTTCATCGACTTGTCTTCTAAGAAAGATTCTTAGAATGTCTTGCTGTGAGTATCCTGCATCTATCATCGAATTCACAGATGCCAGATTTGTTATAATTGCTATAGACGATATATTGGCTAATAGGTTTTTTACACTTGGTACTTCTTCGTCGAAGACTTCGGAAAATTCTGGTGAAAGGACTATGCCCATTAATTATAATTTTTTTGAACGGTTTCTTATAACTACTATATATACGTAACTACCTTATGAGTTACACATATATCTCTTATGTAATTAACCCAATTTACGGGAATTTTTAAGAATCCTGATTGAAAAAAAATTAGATGTTTCTTTTGTGTGACGCTATTTACTTGTGGGCACAAGTCAAGTGGCAGAAGCTTCTCTGCAGATAATTACTTTTTTTTTCTAAAGGACTTAGAATACTTCATACCATAGAATATAAAAGTAGAAGCCATGTCTCTTTTGAAGACATGGCTTTATAATATAATTATCTTTTAACTTTTACCTACTCAAAAACATACTTCTCTCGCTATCCAGTTTCCTAAAGAATGGATCATTGAGATCTTTGATAAATCGTATAGCCTCTCCAGTAGATTTCATTTCGGGTCCTAAGTTCTTATCGACATTAGGGAATTTATTAAAAGAGAATACAGGGACTTTTATAGCGTAACCATCCAGCTTCTTTTCGAACTCGAAATCTTTGATCTTCTTAGAACCCATCATAACGTGAGTTGCAATTTTTAAGAAAGGCACCTGATACGCCTTAGCTATAAATGGTGTCGTACGTGATGCCCTAGGATTAGCTTCTATGACATAGACTTGATCATCTTTGATCGCGAACTGTATATTGATTAATCCTCGTATCTCTAATGCTTCTGCCAGCTTAAGAGTATACTCTTTCATCTTAGCAAGAACCTCATCTGAGAGAGAATATGTAGGTAACATCGCAGAGCTATCGCCAGAGTGTATACCTGCAGGTTCTATATGTTCCATGATACCCATAATGAGTACTTCGTCGCCATCGTATATCGCATCGACTTCTGCTTCTTTAGCTCGCTCTAAGAATTGATCTATCAGGACTCTGTTATCAGGCATATGCTTGAATATACTTAAGACGTGTCTCTCAAGTTCTTCATCATTGATGACGATACGCATACGCTGCCCACCGAGTACATAAGAAGGTCTTACGAGTACAGGGTATGTTACTTTGTTAGCGATCTTAAAGGCTTCGTCTACATCTTCTGCGACTCCATAATTCGGATATGGGATATCTAACTCCTTGAGTAAGTCTGAGAATCGGCCTCTGTCTTCTGCGAGGTCCATACTCTTAAAGCTACTCCCTATAATTTTGTATCCTTTTTTCTCTATCGTTTCTGCGAGCTTCAGTGCTGTCTGACCTCCTAACTGTACGATAACACCTTCTGGTTGTTCTAATTCGAGAATCTCCTCTATGTGCTCCCAATATATAGGCTCAAAGTAAAGCTTATCAGCTATATCAAAATCTGTAGATACAGTCTCCGGATTACAGTTGACCATAATAGATTCGTAACCCGCTTCCTTGATGGCCATGACACCATGCACACAGCAGTAGTCAAACTCTATTCCTTGACCGATACGATTAGGGCCAGAACCTAAGACTACAATTTTTTTCTTATCACTTGGCTTACTTTCATTCTCTCCATCGAATGTAGAGTAGAAATATGGTGTCTTAGCTTCAAACTCTGCAGCACAAGTATCCACCATCTTATAGGTACGTCTGATACCTAATGATTTTCTATATTTAGTAATCACAGATTCGTCGTCTATTCTCATCAGCCAAGCGATCTGACTATCAGAATAACCTACGGATTTTAACTTATGTAAAAATGCCTTTGGAATATCTTCAGGTACATTATACTTCATTAACTCATCCTCATACTTCACTAATCTCTTTATCTGCTCAAGATACCACGGATCTATTTTGGTTAATTTTTGTACAGAGCTTACAGGCACGCCTAATCTTAATGCGTCCTTGACTCTATATATCCTATCATCACTTACAACCTCTAACCTATTGAGTATATCTTCTGTCTTAATCCACTCTTTCTTATCTGCTCCTAATCCTGCTCTATTATTTTCTTGACTCTGACATGCTTTCTGTAATGCTTCTAAGAAATTACGACCGATGGCCATTACCTCACCTACAGATTTCATCTGTAATCCTAAGGTATGATCTGCGCCATAAAATTTAGCAAAATTCCATCTTGGCATTTTTACAATAACATAATCTAGAGTCGGCTCAAAGTATGCTGAAGTTGTCTTAGTAATCTGATTTTTAAGTTCGTCGAGGTTATATCCTATTGCGAGCTTGGCAGCAATCTTAGCTATCGGATAACCTGTCGCCTTAGAAGCAAGTGCTGACGATCTTGATACACGTGGATTGATCTCTATACAGATGAGTTTTTCGTCTACAGGATTAATAGCAAACTGAATATTACATCCACCGGCAAAGTTACCCATAGATCTCATCAACTTTATAGATTGGTTACGCATCTCTTGGTAGGCCTTATCAGAGAGTGTCATCGCAGGTGCTACAGTGATACTATCTCCTGTGTGGATCCCCATAGGATCAAGATTCTCTACAGTACATATAATAACGACATTGTCATTATTATCTCTGAGTAACTCTAACTCATATTCTTTCCATCCTAAGACAGCTTCCTCAACAAGAACCTCATGTGATGGAGACATATTAAGACCATGTCTTAGGGCCTCATCAAATTCTTCAGGCTTCATCACGAATCCTCCTCCGGTACCACCTAATGTATAAGAAGGTCTTATAACAAGAGGAAAACCAATTTTCTGAGCAGCGTCTTTACCTTCAAGAAAAGAATTAGCTATAAATGATGGCGCTACGCTGAGACCTAACTTAACGACATGCTTTCTGAATTCTTCTCTATTCTCGGCAAGTTCTATAGCATCGAGATCCACACCTACGAGTTTTATATTAAACTCTTCCCATAGACCTTGCTTACCTGCATCTATAGCAAGGTTAAGTGCTGTCTGTCCTCCCATCGTCGCAAGGACGGCATCTATTTGTCTTTCTTCAAGAATTTGTCTTAGACTTTCCACTGTCAGTGGAAGGAGATATATGTGATCCGCAGTCAGTGGATCAGTCATAATTGTCGCTGGATTAGAATTAATAAGGCTGACTTCTATTCCTTCTTCTCGTAGAGATCGAGAAGCTTGAGTTCCAGAATAGTCAAATTCGCAAGCTTGACCGATAACAATCGGGCCACTTCCTATGATCAATATAGACTTGATAGATTTGTCCCGAGGCATATTTTCGTCTTTTTCTTGACGGCAAATATATGAAACGTCTATGAAGTAGATGAATAAAACAACCATGGATATGGTTATTTTTTTGCTCCTGATAATCAGCGCCTTAATAATTAGAATTATAGGTGCTCATATTGAGCTTTTACTTTATTACTGTAATTGAGCCTGTTTCGAAGAAAATATTTCCAAAACTATCTTCCACCTCTATTATATATACGAAAACATTGGTATCGCCTTGATTACTCCTATAATATCCATCCCAACCTTGTCTCTCTTCATTAGGTGGAAAATCACTGGCTTCAAATACGAGATTACCCCATCTATTGTAGACTTGTAGACTCTTGACATTAGCTATGGACTCATTACCATATACGGTAAACCAATCATCTAGACCATCACCATCAGGTGAAAATGCATTAGGTATATAGATCTGTCCATCAGGAAGGAAAGTGATGGCACTTTCACATTCGTCAGTATTATTACAAGTATCACTTATTGTAAATGTTACTAACTCAGAGAAACTCTCCATACATCCGTCATCTACAGCATCGATGTTAAAGTCTGTCGTTACTTCAAACTCATCTTGAGAATCCACCATGTACGCCAATAGGAAAGAATCAATAGACACAGTCGTAATCACTTCACTGCACTTAATTGTAATAGGGTCAGGACAATCGATACTGACCGTAAGGTTGTTAGTGAATGAGATGCTTGCCATACAGTCATCTATATTATTACACTCATCTTCTGCAGTGAATGTAATGTCAAAAGCTTCTCCACAATCTAAGCTATTAATATCAGCGGTAAAATTATTATTAATCATTACAGCACTACACGCATCGGTTGCTGAAAATGAAGCTAACCAGCTATCTACATCATCTGATAAAGTAGCACTAAAGACATCTACTTCTACATCAACAGGACATGTAAGGACAGGCACTTCAGTATCTAGTACATTAATCTGCTGACTGCAAGTATTCTCCTGACCACATGCATCTGTAACAGAAAAAGTAACCACGTTTTCTGACACACAAATATCAGTTATATCTATGGCTAAGAAATCATTGCTTGGTTGGATTGCTATACCATTATTATCAATACCGGTGGCTTGTGACAACCAAGTTTGTATATCAGAATCGATACTATTATCACCACATTCTAAATTGAGAATATCAGTAGGACAATTTATAATAGGAGATTCTTTATTTACAAATATTACAGCGCTGCAATTACTGACTAGGCCACACTCATCAGTAGCAGTAAATGGTACTTCAATAATATCAGCAGCCTGACATAGATTGCTGAAATCTAAAGTCATATCAAAAATTAAGTCTGCACTACTACAAGCATCAACACTTATTGCAGTAGACAACCATGCCGTAATCTCAGTCTCAGCTCCTGCATCCGTCGCATTGACAGTAATATCTTGTGGGCAAGTTAATTGCGGAGGAGTCGTATCTGCTAAACTAATAACTGCATCACAAGAAATATCAAGGCCACAAGAATTAGTCATTACAAATGTCACAATAAGGTCTTCATTACAATTAAGATTAAGGAAATCAGCCTCACTATATCCCGGTGACGTAACAGTGAGTTCTGTCCCATCAAAGTCAAATCCATCAGCCTCAAGTCTCCATGCTTCGATCATTGCTATATTGCTATTATCACCACACTCTACGGTGAGGTCCGCAGGACAATTAATTATTGGTGCTCTTTCTGATCTTATCGTTAATACAGAACTACAATCAGATGTCAATCCACAATCATCCTGAGCAGTAAATACCACTTGGACATCTACAAATCCTAAACAATCATCGATTGTATAATTATTATTAAAATCGTCATCAGTACTAAATGAAAGACAATTATCATTACCCGTGACTGACGACAGCCAGCTGCTGACATCATTATCAAAGGTAGGCGTACCAAATACGAACGCCGTATCCGTCGGGCAAAAAATCTCAGGCACTGTAGTATCCGTTATCGTAATTATAGCGTTACAAGATAATGACGTATTACAATTATCCACCATCATAAAAACTACAGGAACCGATCCAGTACAAGTAGTCAATTGAGGACTATTAACATCGAGATCATTAGTGACAAGAAACTGATTATTATCAGAATCAAATGCCGTAGCAGATTCTAACCACTTGCTTAAGTTAAGTGCATTATCAGGATTACCGCATTCTATAGTCGTATCTTGAGCACATGTTATAGATGAGACTACAGAATTACTTATCGTTATATCAAAAGAACAATTAGATGAATTACTACATGAATCTAATGCTGTCACGACTACAGGTATAACCAACTCGTCACCACACATAAAATCCAATAAACTCCTATCAAGATCATCCGTCACCTCAAAAGAATTACAATCTTCTATCAATATGCCTGAAAGAAAATCTTCTACTGTCTGCTCTATATTAGGAGCACCAGCCGAAAGATTAAGCTCTGCCGGACAGTCGATAACTGGCCCTAAGTCATCTGTCAAGGATATGATCTTTGTACAATTATTAATCTGTCCACATGTGTCTATTACTTCAAATGTTATCAATGTAGCAATAGAGCAATCACCCTTAAGGTTCTCTGGATCATAATCTGAAGTTATATCTCGAGAAGTTCCATTATTATCTGAGCCACTTACTTGAGCAATCCAGTTATCAATCATAAGATCATTACTAGAGTTACCGCATTGTAGTACTAAGTCATTCGCAGGACAATCAATTGTAGGCAATGATTTATCGACATTAATGATAGCTGTACACGAGCTTGTATTATTACATCCGTCAGTTACCGAAAATATAACTTCAGTAATTTCATCAGCATCACATGGTATAAATAATGTTGGATCAAAATCTGTGCTGACTATACCTGGCATACAAGAATCATCAGAAGTAGGCACAGTAAGCCAATTATCTAATATAACTTGATAATCTATCTGAGTGCTACTGATAGCCAATGCAGAAGGACAGACAATAGAAGGTGGTATCGTATCTGCTACCACTATTCTTGCAATACAAGAATCTTCATAAAGACAATTATCTATAATTCTGAATTTAACATCTAATGAATCAAGACACTGGTTATAATCAATCGACCCTTGGACATAATCATTAACAACAGTTAAATCATTGCCATTAAAATCACTGCCTGTAGTTGCCTGTAACCACGTTGTGATAAGAGCATCATTAGAGCTATCATTACAATTAACTAAGAGTCTATCAGCACAAGTTACCGTAGGCAATCTATCAGTATTAATCGTGAGATTATTTATACATGGTGTTGCCATCAGACCACAGCTGTCCATGGCAGTATGTTCTACCGATACAGTCACTGAAAGATCACAGCCTTGTATAGAAGATGGATCATAATCATTATCTATAATCGGAGGTGCACAATTATCAGTAGCTACTATCGATGCTAACCAATTGTCAATCTCTCCATTAAGATCTGTAACACTTGAGTCAAATGTTATATCATCAGGGCATGTTGTAATTACAGGAGCTTCATCATCCATCATCATAATAAAAGATGGGCAAGATGACTGGCCTCCGCATAAATCCACTGCCGTAAATGTCACAGAAATAGTACCGCTACATGAAGTCAATCTTGGATCAAAAATATTTATATCAGATTCTACTTGTAAGACACTATTGACATTATCAGTAGCTGTTGTACCCATAATCCATTCTTCTAATAGCGTAATATTATTAGGATCACCACATTGCAATTCTAAGATGCCGCCGCAGCTTATTGTAGCAGTATAATCACTTTCTATGGTAATCTTACTCATGCAAGTCGTATCATTCTGACAGGCATCTTCGGCTACGAACGTAACGAATACATCCTTAGTAGGATCGCAGGAGAATAACAAATCATTTACATCTAAATCATTTTCTCGTGTCGTCCCACCACATGCATCGATAGCTATAAAATTATCTAACCATAGATTAGCAGCAGCTGTAATATCAGGTTCTGATGAGAAAAAAATCGTATCGGAGGGACATGTAATAATGGGCTTCTGCGTATCTATAATTGTGACATTGCTAGAACAAGAGTTCGTCCTACCACATAACTCAGTAGTAAACGTTATCTCAGTTGTCTGACCACAAAATGGAGCTTCTAATAATAGTGTATCGAAATTATTCTGTACTGGCAGAGCCATACTAGCATAATCTGTAGCTTGAGCATCAACACTCCAATTATTTATAATCGCTCTATTATTTTGATCACCACATTCTATCGTTATGTCATCAGGACATATAATATCAGGAATCGCATCATTAATTATACTTATTATCAACTGACAAGTACTTATATTATCGCAAGTATCTCTGGCAGTAAATACAACTGGAATTTGCTGTACTGGGCTACAATCAAATATTACATCTGACATGGTAAAGTCGTCTTCGACTCTAGCATTGCCACATTGCTCTGTAGCAGAATAATCTTCTAAATGGTTTTCTATTTTAGAAAATAAATCAGGATCTTCTATAGCGTAGTCTACATTATCTGGACATGTTATCTCGGGAGGGGTATTATCTACCACTACGAAACTTGCTATAGCTCTTTTCCTTACTCCACAGTCATCTTCTATTTTCCATTCTAATCTTATGTTACCTCTCTCATTAGGAAAACTACTTGGAGTATTAATACAACCTCTATCATATGCTATAATAGGGACAGCTGGAACTGTCTCTGTGACATTAGCACAACCTCGTACCTCTGTGCCTCCGAGATCTTCTATCCATTCGTTAAATATGGAATCTACATTCTCACTACACTCAACAAGCCTAGCTGGTCCGAACGATATGATCGCAAGTTCAGCATATACTATCTCGTAAGTAGTGACACATGTAGCCTGAGTGGATTGATCATCTATAGTATAAGTTCTGATCACAGTATAAGTATCCATACAGTCACTTGGATCATCTCCTATTATTACATCATCAACTGTAATAACGACTGGATTACATGCATTACTTATTGTACCGCCTAATGCTTCAAATTGTATCTGATCAGAATTAGATATAGTGGTTGCATCTAAGAATGCGGGATCAATATCTGGAATCTTATGGATACAGTCTAATGTGAGGTTACCAGACAGTGGACCACAACCTACGATAAGATTATTATCCTCATATGGCACAGTATCGTCTATACCATAACTCATTAAGGGTAATAATGAAAGAAGGAATATGCCTATAAGTATAGGATATTTCATATAAAGTAATGTTGTTCTAATAATTCAAACTAATTCTAAATTTAGACTGTAAGTTCTATAGTAGTATCTACTATCGAGTACTTACGACAAAAACTAGACCAACTTATTAAAGAAAATTATAATATGTTCTTATAAGAACGTTTATAATGTTTTCATGGGTGTTGGGTAATTTGCGTTCAATCTATACACATATATAACGCATAGACTTAATATAGGTCACCTCTAAGTATGTTAAAATTATAGCAAAACTGTTTTATAAGGGATGAATCCACTACTTCATAAGCTGAATAGTCCCTGCAGACTGTATTCTCACGTCGATAATACCTTTTTCAACAATATGATATGTCATAATATTAGAATTCTCTATTACATTATTAAAGATGTCATCCCATCCTTAATCTTCATCAATAGTTGATGAATTTTCTCGTACACTGATAAGATAAGCCCATCTAGTATGTATTCTGAGAGAGAAAAATTCCTAACTCTGAGTTGTTGCTGATTACTCAAATTTCTTACTGTCTCGGATAGTTGCGTCTGCGTCTACAGTATACTCAAGATTGGGAGTTGGATTATTGATGGTAATAGTAAGTCTGCCATTTTCGAGTTAGAGACTTCATCTATATCACTGATATTATCTATGATGACAATATTGTCTACTGAGTAGACAATGGAAGTATTGCATATGCATAATAAATCGAATATGCCAGGTGTAAGTTCTCATTGCTAATGATGTTCTACAGGGTTGACATTATTATACAACTTATACCATTTAAATATTAGAATGTCGGTTATATTATAATAGAATTAGTCAATCTCTGCGTTAAAAATACTCATCATAACGTGTGCCGCCCACGGCGGTAGCTACGGCTATGACTGCGTTTTTTTGCCTTAATCTTAACAAATTCTCTCCTATAATCTTATCCGACACCTTAAAATTTAAATGGTATTACTCCTGCTTAAAGTCTCAGAATTTTATCCTAATTTTCCGTACATCATATTTAGGTCAACTAATCTATATTTATACGTGCTTATTTTATGAATAGCTACTCTATAACTTTTCATCATACATTATAATAGAATGAAATATATACTTAGTCTTGTTATACTTATGCACACTATAAGTTCTATAGCTCAAGTTAAAAGTGCTCCCATAGTTAAAGAAGGGGAAGGCCCTTATAGCCAACTCATTATAAGAGGCGTTACCTTAATAAGCGGTACTGGAGCACCTCCCTTAGGTCCCGTTGATGTCGTCATAGAAGACGATATAATTACTAAAATCAGAGCAGTAGGATATCCAGGTGTTGAGATAGACTCTACAAGGAGACCTCAACTAAAAGAAGGTGGAAGATCTTTTGACGCAGAAGGTATGTATATGCTTCCGGGCTTTGTAGATATGCATGGGCACATAGGTGGCAAGTCTCAGGGAGCTGATGCGGAGTATGTATTCAAATTATGGATGGGACATGGCATCACTACTATAAGGGACCCTTCTTGTGGTAATGGCTTAGAGTGGACATTAGAACACAAAAAACTATCAGAACAAAATAAAATAACAGCGCCAAGAATAGAATGCTATACCGTATTCGGACAAGGAAGTGAATCCGAAATCAGTACACCTGATCAGGCTAGAGCATGGGTCAATTCGAATGCCGAAAAGGGTTCTGATGGCATTAAGTTTTTCGGATTAGCGCCTGATATTTTTGATGCTGCTTTACGAGAAAATAAAAGACTTGGATTACGTTCTGCATGTCACCATGCCCAGTTAGATGTCGCAAGATGGAATGTTATCCATTCGGCGGAAGCTGGATTGACCACTATGGAACATTGGTATGGATTACCAGAAGCACTATTCGAGAATAGAACTATACAAGATTATCCAACTGATTATAATTACAGAAATGAGCAGCACCGATTCCAAGAGGCTGGAAAATTATGGCAACAAGCCGCTACTCCATACAGCGAGCACTGGGAAAATGTCATGCAGAAATTATTAGACTTAGATTTTACTATAGATCCTACTTTTAATATCTATGAGGCCAGTAGAGATCTGCATAGAGCACGACGAGAAGAGTGGCATGAGATCTATACTCTACCAAGCTTATGGCGCTTCTATCTACCAAGTAAAATCTCTCACGGATCATACTGGCACTTCTGGGGTACGAAGCAGGAAGTAGATTGGAAAAATAATTATAAGCTATGGATGACTTTCGTCAATGAATACAAAAACAGAGGAGGGAGAGTGACTGCGGGTTCTGATTCTGGATTTATATATAAACTTTATGGCTTTGGTTACATTCGAGAATTAGAATTATTACAAGAGTCAGGATTCCACCCTCTTGAGGTATTACGATCCGCATCACTGTATGGCGCTGAGGCATTAGGGTTAGATAAAGAGATAGGCAGTATCGAAGTAGGTAAAAAAGCAGACTTAATCTTAGTAGATCACAATCCACTTGAAAACCTTAAAGTCTTATATGGTACTGGTGCCATTAAGCTTACTGATGATAATGATATAGTCAGAGTAGGTGGTGTAAGCTACACTATAAAAGATGGTATCATATACAATGCTAAAGAGCTCTTATTTGATGTCAGAAAAATGGTGAAAGAAGCGAAAGAAGCTGAAGGCTTCGAAATTAATCAGCCTGGAATGGATGCTTACTTTCAAAGAATAGAAGAAGATATGATAAAGGAAAAATAGGGCATAAAAAAAGCCCTAACCGAAGTCAGAGCTTATTATTTTGGTTTAGTAATCTCCCTAAGAAGATGAACGAAAATACAATTAATTACCATTCTATCAGATATTTTGGCTTATAAAAAGAGAAATAGAAAAACTTATAGCTGATAACTACGATTTACTTCAATATTATGACGAAACTGAATAGTATCATTATGATAAATGAACAATCCACTATATGTAATCTCCTTATCTTCAAAACATTCTCATAACTCACTGGTACATTAGAGACCTACAGTAAGGCACCTACTGTATCAGGGTATACACTGAAAATGGCACTTTTATAGATAATAGAGTAAGTTATAAGCCTATCTGGCGAGCAAAATGAGGAGTAGATACGTTATATCAGTGCTAACGTATTATGGTTCCATCCCGGAAGTAGTAATTGCCGTTTCTAATATTAGAAAAGGTATAACATAATCTGTTAAATATCCGATGATCCTTTGTCATATCTATGGCAAAGGATTTCCCATATTTAGAACAATCTCCTAGGTGACTTATCTTCATATACTCTGACATAATCTATAAGAAACTTTTGGCCCACTATGATCTCATCTATTCCGAACTTACCACCCCAATTACCGCCGACAGCTGTATTAATTATGAGATGAAACTCTTGATCAAAAGGCCATTCTTTAGTTGTCATATTTTCATTTTCAAATGTAAAATATAAAGCGTCGTCTATAAAGAAATCTATTTTACTTGGCGACCATACTATCGCATAATTATGAAAAGCATCTTCATTATCTGAGATGACCATAGCGTCACTCTTATGTGTATCTTTTAGATGATTATAAGCTTCAGTATGCACGGTACCGAAAATAGAGTCAGCACTATACCCAACGTGTTCCATAATATCTATCTCACCACTCTTGGGCCACCCGCCATATTTCTTTTGTGTAGGAAGCATCCATATAGCAGGCCATATCCCACGGCCACTTGGGTTCTTAGCTCTGACTTCCACCTTACCATATTTGACACTATATTCTGGCTTAGTTCTAAGCTTAGCTGAAGTATAGTTATTTGTATAAGTTGTGTCGTGTTGTACTTGTATAATAAGATTGCCATCTTCTACTCTGACGTTCTCAGGCTTATCAGTATAATGCTGTAATTCTCTATTGCCCCATCCACATAGTCCAGGGCAGCCATCACCGAGTTCATAATCCCAGATATCAGAATCAGGAGGTCCGCTATAATCAAACTCATCAGACCACACCATCTTCCATATAGGCTCATCAGTCTTATAAATCTGGTAGACGATCTCTGATAGTAACTTCAGTACCACCAAGCTTATCAAGATAACAATTAAATAAAATACGATTTTCAGTTGCGCATTCATCCAAGAATATTTCTGATAAAAGTAGCTATTTCTATTAAGAAAAATGAGCTCACAAGCTCTATTGAAAATGGAGTATACCTTGTATTCTAAATATTTATTTTACTGTCCATACAGCGTATTGAGCCATTTAAGTATTATAGTAGTTGAAAGGCAAGATTTAAAAATTTAGGGGCAGATGATTATTTATCTGCCCTTTTTTAGAAAGACTTTCATTAGACATCTTTCTTATACGGTATAATTTATATTGAATACTTTTATAACTAATAGGTTGGAAAGCCACTGCATAATGTAGTGGCTTTCTCAATGTTTAGATAATCCAAATAAATATAAGGATGTCAATTATAGAAAATAATCAATTAGATTAATTATCTTTAAGTGCAACCCTGTAACATTTTTTCAATTTTATCTTTATGGTACTACAACACAACAACACAACAAGTTAAATCAGCTTGGCTAAATGCTCTATCTTTCAAACAACTCATAATACTTATCTTAGTATGTATGACAACACTTTCATTTTCTCAAGTAGGAGTATATTTTCCCTGCCAAGATTCACCACCAGAAGGACCTTATTATATTAATGTAAAAGTTTGGGTAGCTCATGACAATAACGGGAACGGACCCAATGTAGCACAAGTCACCTCTACATTAGCTGGAGTTGATGCATATTATACACCTCATAATATATTTTTTAATTATTGTATAGAATATGTAGTAGATGAGACTATTATTCAAGATCCAGATTTATTCTTATACGGAACTTGTGGAAACATAGTATATGACGATCCAGATAGGATAGATATATTATTAATAATACCTCCTAGTTCTCAACAGTCAGCGGGGCAAGCTAATCAACTTGGAGGAAATAAAGCCTGGAGCTTTATACCGGCTCAGAACCCAAATAACCCAAACAATCCAAATCCAGGTAATTCATTTACAATGGCTCATGAATTGTCTCATCTCTTAAGTCTAATTCATACACATGGAGATCCAGTAAACACTCAGACTACGAGTAATTGTATAACTGATATACCAAATCACCCAAACTGGCAAAGTGGAGACCCTCTTTCTAATCAAAACCATGCTGATTTTGTTCAAGATACACCAGTTCATCCAGTTAGCGGAACAGGTACAGTCTTTACGAGTACTATGGTATATAATGCATGCACAATCGATTGGGGTGCAACTCGAGATAATTGTTCCAACCCGTCATTTTTTCCATCTAACTACGACGGAAATAATCAGACATTAGAAGAAAATATTATGGCTCAAGAATTTCCTGCTGGCTGTACTATAACCAAAAATTTTACTGTAGGTCAAGGAGAAAGAATGAGATGCTATATCGAACAGGACAAGCAAAGATTCTTAGCTCAAGAATCAGAAACATGTGCCGTAATCTCTAATAACTGTATCACTATAGGTGGTGATATTACTAGCGATATTGTATTTTCTGCTCCTTGTTATAATATAGTCTCAGATCTTAACATTGTAGGTGCAGAAGTACAGTTTATAAATTCAAAAATTCATGTTCACAACTCAGCCAATGGAGATGTTACATCTATTAGTGTTATGAATGGTGGAACTCTATCTTTATTTAATTCAGATTGCGGATACAATCAATGCAATACATGGGGTAAGCTTGATGTACGTCGTGATGGTACTCTAAATGTTTTTGATAGCTATGTAGGAAATTGCGCTGAATTAAACGTCATAAGCAGTATTAATCTAAAGTTTGGTAGATCCCTATTTAAAAATATAGGTACAATAAATTTCGAAAGAAATAGTCCGAGCTTAATAAACGATTGTGCTTTTGATGATTGTAGCAAAATTAATATTAGGGCTACGAATATTAATTTACCTGGAACAAAATTTAATGAATGTAGAATAGACGCAAGTGGTAGCAGATTATTCTTTGTTGCTTCAGAGGACCATCTACCTACATTTCATTCTTCAAGTATTGAAGGAAGAAATCTTCATACTTTAGTAATTGATGATGCTTATTTTGATGATAACAGTGGTCCTGTTTCTGTAGATGGCGGAGGTGACATAATGATATGTAGGACAGAATTTGATAACTGCCTCGGTACAAACTTAGGTATGGTTGATCTTAGAGATGTTTCTGACTACTTAGTCTTTTATAACTACTTTCAATCTAGCAATCTTACCTGCATAAGTTCGCTTTCATCAGGTACAGGGCTTATTCAGAACAACATATTTACTGGATCAGCTGACAACATTAACAATTTTGATGATGACGTAGATATATCATGCAACTATCATGAAGGCGCTAATAATGCATGGAATAATTTTGCTAATAATCTCATTAATCAAGGTAATTTAGATCATCCAGCTGGAAATGTTTTTGACGGAGTAAACTTAGGCATTGCAAACAATAGAGGCTCATTTAATTATTTCTATAATCAAAATAATTCATTAGAAGAACCAACTGTAGATGGAGTTGACCTTGATTTAGTCCCATCAAACTTCAATGCCTTAGGTGCTAATCATTGCCAACCAAGATCAGCTATTTTTGGATTATTTAATACCAGATTGTTATGCTACCCAAGTTTCTGGAATAATAACTGGCCAGAATGTTCTGAGACCTGGTGCATACCAGCTCCTGAAGATCAAGAACCAAACGAATGTAATCTTCCTATGCCAACGCGATTAAATGGAAGAGCATTAAGTGATAATGATGATATAGAAATACATAATGGTCATCTTACACCAGAAGGTATCAATTATGATATACCAATAAAAAATAGGGGTCAGAATGATCAAATTAAAATTTGGCCCAATCCCGTAAGCGACGTAATCCATGTAATCACTTACAATAAAGATAACACTTTAAAAATGTATGATACTAATAGTAAAATTGTACTTGAAAGAAGATTGCAAAATGGCATGACAGAAATAAGTGTTGAAAACATTCCTATAGGCATTTACACTGCTATTATAACATCATCAGACGGCATTAATAAACACGTACAGAAAATAATAAAACAATAAAATGAAATATTATTTAACTATAATACTTTTTGGAGTTTGGGTAACTACTTTTGCCCAAACTCCATTTAATAAACTCACTGATTTTAATGGGCAGTATCTCCAGATGCACGGTGAAGCCTTAACAGAGATAGATGGTGTTTTTTACGCAACAGGTACTGCTATAGAATCATTTGATACAATTGATATTAACCGTAATATATGTGTAGCTTCTTTTGATACTAATGGCGAACCTATAAATAGTATAGTATGGTATAATGATATAGAAACTATACAAAATACCTTATTTAAAAATAATGAACAACTGCTGTATAATGATCATATATACTACGCAGTAGAGTCTCATGGAGCCAATCGTCCTTGTATTATAAAGGTTAATAAGGAACTTACAGAGTTAGATAGATATACTTGTATAGAAGATGGTACCTCACAACTACTTTTCCCGGTATCAATGACAGAGTTCCCTAAGGATAATCTATTAATTCCACTTATAAATGAGCAAGGAAAGTTTGAGCAACTTGTAGCTCGTATTAGTTTAGTGGATTCAGCAGATTGGGAAATTAAAGATCTTACGATTCCAGGTCAATTGACATTTCCTGCAAAGGCATTTAAGGTACCAGGAGAGGATAAAGTAATATTAGCAGGAAATTACGCTGAGCTAATTAATGGTCAAGCTCAAAATCCTGACAATAAAACAGGACTTTATCTTACGACTATTGATGAAAACTTGGATGTACTTGACAGAAAATTCTATTTTGATAATATAATTTCTACTGGTCCAAACATGGACGGTTTGATAAATGAAAAAGGTGAGATTATCATGACCGCGAGTACTATTGATCGACCACTTTGGGATTCAACTTTTCAATTCAAGCGTCGACCTGCGGTCCTAAAGCTAAACGCTGACCTATCTGTTGCATGGTATAAGCCATTTAGCAGAAGAGAATATGGTGATTCTACGGAGCAGCATGTTGCTATCATAGAGACTCACAATCAAGATGGTTATATCATCACAGGATATTCTACTTGGGAGAATTATGGTATGATAGGCAGAATAAATCTTGAAGGAGATAGCATATGGCACTATAAAGTCAAATCATTATATGAAGAAAACAATAATAGATTAAGTGACGTCATCAGAACTTCTGATGGCAACTACCTTGCAAGTGGAACTAGAGGTGTGTATACAGAAGATGATTCTCTAAGTAGCTTCGTGCAATTATGGTTATTTAAGTTTGATGAGGATGGGCAAGTTATCAATGTAGGTACAACTGCAACAGAAGAGGTACAAGAAGCAGAGAATGGCATAAGCATATTCCCTAATCCGAGCTCTGATGTCATCTATATCAAACAAGAGACTGACAAGAAAGTCAGATATGATTTCTTAGATAACAGTGGAATATTACTCTCCTCTAAGTGGCACAAAGCTGGTAATCAGATTATGGTATTTGAGGTAGATGATTATCCTGATGGTATATATTATCTTAATATCATAGATAAAGATAGTCGACTCCTTAGATCTGAAAAGATTGTGATACATCATTAAAAAATGATAAAGCCCTGACAGAATTGTCGGGGCTTTATTAGTTATAAATATATCCATTCCTAAAATATAAGACTTAATACTTTACTCATGTTCATAGATATCCTCTTTTAATGCTGCATTGATGGTGTAATTATCTTTTACAAAATTACACCACATACAATCTTCGTCTTCGCAAGTTGTATCAAATTTGTAGCTCTTGATATTATCGACTGTCTCTACTATCTGCGTACCGACCATATCCATCTCCTCTGGCTGCACGACATATTTGCTGTTACTGAATTCTCCAGTCTTCTTATTAGGTTCTATGAAGTCAACCTCGCCAGTGACCATATTATAGTTCTCTTTCTTATCACTATCGAGGAGGATCTTATAGAATACGATCTGTCGCCAGTAATCACCTCCATTAGGATCTTTTTCTGATGGTGCTTTTAACTTAGGTCGAGTTCTTTGATTAGTAGGGTCACCCGTTTTATAATCTACGACATGGACATAATCTTTGTATATTTCTATCTTATCTATGAATCCCTTAATAGGGATGCCTTTGTACTCTGCATTCTCAATCTTAGCTTCTACTGCAAATTTCTGGCCTTGTGACCACTCCTTGATCTTATGAGCATGGAGGGCTTCCAAAGATCGCAATCCATGCGTCATAAAGCTATCATACTCCTTATCGGTAAAGTTAGATCTGAAGGCCTTCATATTCTCTCTGAAGTGGAAGAGTAGGTTGTCCAGTGGAGATTCTCCTGTCTTATTGATATGCAAGAAGAAATGATGTAATGCACCATGCATCGCTGTCCCGAATCCAGAATAAGCATTTCTTGCATGAGGCACTTTAAGTATCGCTTCGAAATAGAAACTTATAGGACACTTTAGATACTTATTAAGATGCGTAACGGATAGCGAGTATGAGTCTATCCACTTATCTATAAGATCTTTCTCTATAAGCGGTATCACACGATCTTCTTTCTTGAGTAGGTTATAGTAGAATTCTGCTATCGTATCTTCTTCTAATGATGGAGATTCGATCTCTATATCGTAAGTGTCCTTAATCTCATCAATAAACTGTGACTTACCGAGTTCTTTGCCTTTCTCATTCTGTTGAGAATAGGTGATGAGGAGATCAGTCTTAGCTCGTGTCATGGCGACATAGAATAGACGTCGCTCGTCTTCTATATTGGTCTCGCTATCAGCGTTGACGGTATCAGGATATTTGTACTGCTGATTAATACCTATGCCTTTGTCCCAGATATCTTTGATGCCACCTATGATATAGACCTTATCGAACTCTAATCCCTTAGAAGAATGTGCAGTTATGAAGTGTGCACCTTCTGCAGAGGTGATGACTTTATTGACAGGAAGCTGTATTTTATTACTCTTCATCTTATCGAGCATCGTCAATAATTCTTCTATGCTGAGGTCAGGTTTCTTAGTAGATTCATTTTTTATAAAATCAAAAAACGTACTTAATACTTGCAGTAACCACGACTTATTACTCTGTGTCATAACATATTCTAAGATGTGGCCATCGTTAATAATATTCTCGAAGAGTTGTTGCAATGTAACCTCTTGCATATCCTTGATCCACTTATCGAGACTGGTGGAAGTTTCTATGATAGCCTCGACGTTCTTTAATCCTAAGGTGGCTAATGTTTCTTCATCGGCGATGAGGTCTCTCCATTTGACCGCTTCTTTTTTGTCATTCTCATCACTGGAGGCATGATAAGATTTCTGACAATACATTGATAACTTCCCTATATCGACCGAGTCAATACCAAAATAATTATAATGTAATAGTTCGAATATCCTACCCTCCCCTAATCCATAGAGCTTATACTCCTCCTTGAGATAAGACAATATATTGATGATATTTCTGATGAATGGCAGTTCGAGGATATTGATCCTACGCTTGATATTTATAGGTATATTTTTCTTCTCTAATACATTGACAAGGTCATCGACTTGTGCATGCTTACGGTAGATAATGGCAATGTTATTAAACTTGTCTTTGTCACTATGATATGTGTCATACAGCTCCTTAGCTAAGAAAGCATACTCCGCAGATTGCTTATCAAAAGCCAAGACTCTTGGCTTGATTTTTTCTTTGGCAGGTTGACTCGATGCTATAAGTTCTTTAGAGAGGTCTTGTAGTTGATTGACTATTCTTTCTTGATTAAATTCTATGAGGCTCTTAGACATATCTAAGATCATCTGATTAGATCGATAATTGTTTTCGAGAACGATGGTATTGGGTTTGTACTTTTTTTCGAAGTCCATAATGTTACCCAAGTTGGCACCTTGGAATTTATAGATCGCCTGATCATCATCACCGACTACAAATACGTTAGGCACATCCCAATAAGAAATAAGGTAATTCAAAATACCATTCTGAGCACCGTTAGTATCTTGATACTCATCGACAAGAAAATACTGGTAGCGTTCTTGATACTTCAGTAGGATATCTTCATTTTCTGAGAATGCCTTAATGACCCATAGGATCATATCCTCATAATCATAGCGATCATACTTACTCATCAATGCAAGAAAAACATCGTACTGATCTACGGCAGCTTTTAGTACGTCAAATTTCTTCTCGAATAAAATAAATTTATCATCTCTGAAGTCTCCCTTCATATACGTAACGCCAGTTTTCTTATTCGTCGTCTTTCTTCCACATATGAATTCTTTACTATCCTTACTCAATTCTAAATATTCTACAATCTGTCTATGCATTACTTCAGGAGAAATATTCTCCTTCTTCATGAGACTAAATAATTTTCGCATTCTGACGGCTTCATAATAGCGGTCACCTTTGAATCGCTTCAGCGGGCTGTCATCGCTGAGACCATCGATTAATTCTTCCATGACATTAACCCGCTCAAGATCAGAAATGGGCTCAAGCTTACGATATCCTCCGAAGTACTCCAGGTTCTCCTGTATAACCTGATTACAGAATCCATGAAAAGTATATATATGAATCTGATGGGCTTCTGGCCCTATAATCTTAACCAATCGCTTACGCATAGCAATCGTCGCAGAATCAGTGTACGTAAGACATAGAATATTATGCGGAGACACATCTTGCTCTAAGAGTATCTTACCTATTCTTGTCGCTAGTATCTGCGTCTTTCCAGTACCTGGACCTGCATTAACCAATACTGGACCTTCTATATGATCTACTGCCTCCTTTTGCTTAGAATTAAGCTCGTTATAGGCTTGTAAGAAATTATTACTGATTCTCGCTTTGCTATTATTCATTGCATAAATTATTGAAAGTGAATGTAATACTAATTATGATTATAATTTCTTTAAAAAAAATAGCAATATACATAGTTACGTGTAAGCCACTTACACGATGATGTAATGGTAAATTTTTAATCTGTAGTCGACACTCTTTGAAGGTTGGGATACCAACGGAAGCCTCTTCGCTATTGTAGCTTTCCCCCGCCTACAACCGGTTAATATTCAGTTAAATGAATATCTATGGCTTAACTTTCTTATCATGTCCATAGTCTATAAATTAAGCAGCCACATAAGTCACAGGTTTTTACTTAATCACAACTAAAAATTCTTAGCTATGAAAGGTTTAACAATTACATTGACAATTCTAATGACAGCTTCTCTAAGTGTCCTTACAGCACAGAGAGATTATTCTTACTACGACGGTGGCTCTAACTATCGCTACCAATACAGTTATGATGATAACCGCTATGATGACAGAAGTTATTACCGTGACGATTATAGGGATAATCGTAGGCGTAACCGCAATAGGTCTTCTTATACTCGCGATAATTATATCTATAGTCGCATGACACAACGAGATAGAAAAAGATTGACAAAGCTTGAGAGAAAATTTAGACACACAGAAAAGTGTGCTTGGGAGAATGGTCATCTCAGTCGTAAAGAAATCAGAAAGTTAGATAACATCAGAGATGATATATACAGGCTTACAAGAAAATACGATAGAGGCAGAAGAAATAATAATAGACGCAACAATAATGGCCGACGAAGCTGTCAGTAATACTGACTGAAAGAATCCATTTTTTGAATGATAATAATGATTGTCCGACTTTGGTCGGGCGATCATTTTTTTTACAATTGTTATTGTTAGTCGAGCCTATTCTTACTTAGATCAATATTACTCTCGATTATAACAGACGTACTTTTAAATCAAAATAAAATACTATTGAATCTTGATCAAACAATTACTCTACTAAAAGATGTCTCAGTCGTATCTCCTTCGATATAAAAGAAAGGAAAATATATCACAGCCTAAAAAGGTGGGTGAGTCAATGCATAAAAAAGCGGGTAGAAAATAAATTCTCTACCCGTATTATATATTTCTTTAAGTTAACTGTGATTCTTACTTCTCTATAAATCCATCATCAGTAGGTATAGTGATCTCGGGACTGAGATTACTTATAAATTCTCCTAAGCTTGCATCATCAAACTGCATAAGGTTGACATACTTATAAGTCTTACCTTCATCATCGGACACAGCTAATAGATAAGTCTTATTTATATACTCTTTATCTATTAATTGCATTGTATACTCTATAGGTATAATGGCTTGTAACTCATTATTGTGCTGTAAAATCTTTAATGGCTCCTTAACTTCAGCAGAGTTATATATCAAACCCTCTGCAGAAGAAGATATGCGTTCTGCTTTGAGATCATCGATAACAAACTGTTCTCCCCCGTTCATATCAACTAAGTCAGGATGAGTCATAGAAGCTACTTTGACAAATTCGCTTTTGACATATGCATCAACAAACTCCTGAGCACTTTCAGAAATAGACCCCTGACCTCGGACAGAAGAAATGGATAACAAGCATGACAATAATAGTATACAGAATACTTTCACCTAATAATAATTTAAATATGAATTATGATAAAACTACGCTCAAGTTTAGATGCCTAACTTGGCCTTTACTAATGCACCAACGTCTGTTGACTTCTCTGCATAGAGTACAAATCCTGTACTTAGGTCAAAGATGTAAGCATAACCATTCTCAGTAGCCACATCGCTGATAGCAGTCTGAATTCTGTTTCTTAATGGCATTAAAAGATCTTCTCTTTTCTTCATTATCTTTTGCTGACTTTCTTGCTCAAATTTCATGATCGCAGTCTCTTCATCTTTTAGTTTTTGAGCTTCTGTCTCTAACTGAAGTGGAGAAATCTCGCCTTGTCCTTGTTTTCTTTCAAGATCTTGAGCTTTAGCTTGAAGTGCTTTGATCATATCCTGACCCTTCTTCTGAAGTTGAGTCGTAAATGTCTCAATGTTAGAATTAGCCTCTTTGACATCAGGCATATCCATAAGTAATACTTGCGTATCTACGTAACCAAATTTCTGTCCGTAAGTATTAATTGCTGCGACAAAAAATAGAACAGCAAAAATGTATTTTGATAAATTTCTCATTCGTAATTGGTCTTAATATTATTTGTTTCTTATTCCTAATTCTCTTTTAATTTCTTCAGTCTTATCGTACTCTTCATTAGAATATAATAATCCTGTAGCACCTGCTTTGTCAAATATAAGATCGTAGCCTTTGACTTTAGCATAGTCTTCGATAGCCTTAAATACTTCATCCTGAACAGGACTTACTAATTCTTGTCTCTTTCTAAATAAGTCTCCTTCTGGTCCGAATCTTCTTTTCTGAAGTTCTCTCACTTGCTTTTCTTTTTCCATGATCTCATCTTCTCTTTCGATCTTCACTTCTTCACTTAATAAGACCATCTCAGCTTGGTACTTGTTATACATACTCTTAATCTGATCATACTCCATGGAGATATCTTGTCTCCATTTAGCGGAAGCTTTATCTATCTCACCTTGTGCCTGAATATATGAAGGAAGGCTCTCAAGCAACCCTGATACATCTACGATAGCAACTCTCTGCGCTTGCATAGATAATGCCATCATAACTACGGCAACTATAGAAAAAATACTCTTTTTTATCATTGTTCTTCTTTTTAGTAAGTCAATATTATATCTAAATAAGCCCTATTACAAGGATTACATTCCACAGGCTTTTGATTTAACTATAGTTTAACCGCTATTATTATCGATTGCTTATAGTATCATCGATTCCATAAGGTCCTGCAAATTTACTCGATTGTGTTGATTTACAAATTAGGGAAGGGAAAAATGTGAGATTACATGTATTGTAAATGCATAAGCGGTGATTTTACTCGGATATAAATGCATCAAGCTAATCTAAATGTAATCTATAATTAAAATAACTTTTGATTTTTCGAAATCCTCATAACGTTATTGCAGTAGTTAACGGATTAAGGATTTATATTATAATTTGGTAGATGCGATAATTTCAAGCTACAGCTTTGCTTTAGTGACTTATCAGTGAGATCTTGGTATTAGTGGCATTCAGGTAGCCTAACACTGGTTATTTTTTCATCTTGATTGAGGTACGATTGAGAGATCTTCTAAAAAAACTCTAACCCATGCATATCGGAGACGACAAGGATATAAGTCCGAATTCGGAGACATTTCTGACAACAGAGATCCAGAGACATGCGGACACAAAATCACCTATATATAAGTTCACATTGAAATTCATCATCTCCACCTATTCTCACCAATTCCAAAAAGAATTCTAATTCGCCATTTAATCCTTCTCTGACTTCTATACGGAGCACTTCAAAGTCACCTATCCTCATCCCCATTTGATTTAATTCTGCATCTAATGTACATTCTATCGCATCCCTAAAACTTAAAGTTGTGCCATCTGGAAAGTCCAAGAAGTCTGTGATGCCCAAAGTCTTATTGTCTATTTTCTCCACCGAAATACTTGTTCCCTCAAGAAAATTAATAGAATCACATACTGTTTCTAATACTTTTACACCCACATAATCTTCTGTACAATCAATTTCTTGGTTACCTGGGTCTATAATATCCAAGGCATATTTTATCTCCTCCAAGATTTCTGTCTCCGTTCTAAATGTGATGTCAACTTCGTACGATCCGGGTACTAAAGGTACATTTGGATCAATAATACCGAAACTTGAATTGGGCCTTGCAAAACCATCAAATATAGTATCCATGTTAGATGTTATAATCTGATATCCGATACTTCTTGATCCTTGTTGGATATTGATATTGTCTGGAAGGTTACTGTACTCTAAATATACATCCTCAGGGTCACCTTGTATCCAATCGTAACGATAAGATATAATTTCTTTAGCATCAAATTCTGTAATATCAAAAGTTGTAGGTGAGAGATTAATTCGACTCGCATATATCTTAGGCTCTATAAAAGAAGTACCTGACGCTAATGCATACGGCACACTCAAAAGCTGACTACTCCCTACTAATCTATAATCCGAGCCACCAGATACGTCATGAGACAATGCTACATACTTAGCGCCACTTAACCAATCGATATCCTCAAAGCTACCAGAGATACGATCCCCATTTCCTATCTCAAGCGTATACAGTCCGTTACTGTTAGTTGTAGGCCTATGGCTCTCACTATATAAAATTGTACCCGAAGCAGACTCATCCAGAATCTGTATCTGTACGCCGATCATCTGATCTCTAACAGGAGCATTGTTTTCATCTATAACTAAAGACTGAAAACTGAATGCCTGTGGCACCTGTGCACTACAAATAATAGCTGAGAAAAGCGTTACGATGATTAATATGAAATGCTTCATGTTATTTGTTTTATGTCTTCTTAAATATTACTGTTTGGTTACTTTGATGGCTTTAATATCATTTACTAAAATGATATAATTTCCTGAATCAAGACCTTGTAGGCTGATGTCTTCATGTTTTGTAGTTTTAAATATTTCCTTACCAGTAAGATCTATTAGTCTAATAGATTTCACTTCTTCATCAGTTACAATCGATGCATAATTACTTGTAGGATTAGGAAATATCTTAACCTCGGTATTTACTAACGACTCCACATTCACAGTACCCTCGTAGAATAACTGGAAAGCATGGATACCCAATGTGCCTGAGTTATCATCTATGTGGATATCTCCTACAGTGAAAATAACTTCATTACTTGATAATCCACTGGAATGAATACTTGTCTCTATGTTGGCATCTTGTGCTATAGAAAAACTTACAAAAAGTATTGTTGTAAGGGTTAGAAATAGTCTAAGCATATGTATCAATTTAGTTCTTTTCAAATTATAGTAGTATCATCGCTTTTATTCAAGATGGAATCTTGAACTATATGCGACGTAGTTCCTTTTACTCATCGCTTGGCTGCAAACTACGCCGAACAGGCATAGTTCCTTCTACTTATAGCTTGGCTGCAAACTACACCGAACGCAGATCAGCTAATTCACTCCTATGTATTTTCTTCCATCTCCAAAAAGATCCCTTGCAATTCCCCATTGATAGGATTACTACTTCCCTGGGTCGTTAGAATAAAATCTTCTTCCTGATTTTCAAGAATCATATTCCCGTCCAAAATTCCAAGTATTAAGGAAGTATTATCTATTTTAATTTGTCTTACAATTGAGAGAAAAACAATTTGTGATTCTTTGTCAAGATTCTTATAGAATTTCACTAATGACAACCAAAATTCATCATTAATCTTATTCAATTTAGACAATTCTAATTGCTGCTTGTATTGATCAAGATCAAAATCAATTACAAAACGTCTCAGCTCTTTAACAAAATTTATCGCGTTCAATTTTTTATTATTTTACTTTTTTAAAGGCAGATGGCTTTAAAAATGAGTTAGGCATAATTAAGAGTTTTAATTTGATAGAATGAGTTTTCCGTTATCTATTTGTAATCGACGAGTTGATTTAACTTGTTATACTGTAATAACGCAAAAAATATTAAAAGGTAAGCAGGTTTTTAGAAAGATTAGGTTTTTAAGACTTAGGTGTCTCTTTCAGATAAAAATTTGCGTCTTAATAAAAAAACTACCTATTTGATAGTAATCCTTTTTTCAAATATCAAATAAAATAGCTGTATAACAAAAAAAATTCAAATAATCTGACGATATACACAAAATAATATTTTTAACATATTTATGTCGAACCACAAAAAAAGGAGGTCAGAAAACTACAACTGACCTCCTTAACAAAAATATAGTGCTAACGAATATCCTTATTCAATGACAACCAGCTTATAGTCTGCTGATTGTTCTTTATTAGTCAACTTCACATAGTAGACACCAGCAGTAGAGACGTGACTTCTGTCTATGCTATAGGTGTTATTACCTGCTTTATATCGAGCTGTGTAAGAATGGATTAACTGACCACTGAGGTCAAATATTTCCCACTTACATTCTCCATCTACAGGTATAGTAAATTCTATATCAGTATGATCTTTCCATGGGTTAGGTCGAGCAGTGATAATATTAGTTGATAGTAAATCTTGAGTCCTTAACTGTACATCTACGATCTCATTAAGACCTCTGTATGCTTCCGCATGAGTTACCTTAGATGTTATGCTAAGTATATCTCCCGATCTCACCTGATCTTGAGTCCTTACTCCTACTTTGAATATCGGCTCCGATGGATCTATATCTAATGGCTCTTCTGCGCTATAACTTATCGTTATCCAACCTTGATCTTGTGACGCTATGTTATAGTGACTTTCATCTATATCGAGGACATCACTATATATGCTAAGTACATCTATGTTGTCTGCATCATATTCTAATGTCATCTGCCATCCTGATACTCTCTCATAACTATCGCTATAGAATGATATATAGTCGCTCTGTCCATCATTAATAACTTTATACTCTGTTGTAAATGATAGTGCCCATCTACTAGATCTATTATCAATAGCACGTGACTGAAGATTAGGAACGACACTTCCATTGACATCACCGATTTTTACACCAATGAAATCTATTTTCATATCACCTTCAAGTCGACTGATAAAATAATCTTCTGGCATAACGGATGCCCATGGATCTAATGCATCCAAAAATTGGTGATCAGCATCTACAAATCGCCATGAATTATTTAATGGTAATTCATCCTGAACACCTAATATTAATTTTCTGAGTTCGATAAGATCTATTGCAGTTACAGTCTGACTATTATTAGCATCTGCCGCTATAATCTTATATGGGCTATCGAGCTGCTCTATATTCAATATGTGTCTCTGTATGTATACAAGATCTAATGTACTTACCCCATTGAGGTAATCGACATCTTTAATAGGATCAATCATATACTGACCACCCATCGGCATATCATCGAATGCATAGTGGCCATCAGTATCAGTCATATCCACTGTATTCCCGTTCATTAATGTCACTTCGACATCTTCTACGTTTTCATAATTTTCAGTATATATATCGCCTTCAACTATAACTCTGAGATTATCTCCACACATACCACCGTCAGTTACAGTTACTGAGAAGCTACAGTAGTCTTGCGCCATCGTTACATTATCTGTTACATACAGTCTTAGTGTCCTCGTACCGATGCTATCACAAGAGAATGTAATATTAGTCTCTGTGGGGTCAGGTGACAGACTTACGGTGATAGGATTATTGCATGACTGGTAACTGCCTCCATCAAAATCACTAGCCCATAGTTCTTTTATTTCTTGATCATTTATACCATCTCCATCTGTATCAATAGGTGTATCTAATTCTACAATTAAGTCATTCATGCAGACTGGTGTAGGTGCTTTGTTATTGATTACTGTAAGCATTTGATTCTGCACTATTGTATTATTACAGTTATCGGTAATTGTCCATTCTACATCATACTGAGCCGCTGCAAGAACTTGAATGAATACATTGGTATCACCTGATGCTACCTGAGTGCCTCCAAGATTATATACAATATAAGACCAATCGAGTGGTCCTGGACAAACGCCTGATCCAGTCCTTACATACTCTATCAATCCGCTTGTACAATCAATATTCTGAGACTCGACTACGATAGGATCAAATGCATTAGTAGTCGGTGCTGCGGCATTTCTTACATCGATAATCTGAGGTCCATTAGGATCTGTAAATTGAGCAAAAGAACTTCCTGTATCATCACACCAATTAATAACCGCCCATGTTCTCTCTATTCTGAAACATAGTCCAGATAATGTGGATGTTACGATTCTATCTTCATGACTAAATCCTAACATACTACACTGGTCGTTACCGCTTACAAAACTTGGATATGCAAATGGAGGATCCAGATCTTCAGGATTAACCTGATCAACTGTACATAATCCGGCATTAGATGTAAAGTCTTGTGGCCACTCTATCATAGAAGCTACAAAAGGTGATGTATTCGTTATATTAATGGATTGCTGACATGTCGATAGTACCGTTACATTATCGTCAGCTAATAGATTAAATGTTCTTGTAATAGTTCCGATGTTACATTGATTAACTTGGAGGTCTGGCACCTCCACCACATCATTAGTTGCAGTACATCCGCCTACTAATTTTGCTTCTCCAAATGTAGCAGCCAGATTATCAGTATCAAAAGCGTCTCTACAATCTATATTTACACTTAATGGGCATTCTAATGTAGCTGGTCGTTTATCTTGTATATCGACTCTTACCATACAATCATTGGTATTACCACTGGTATCATATACTCGGAAGACAACCATAACTTCTGCTCCTGCGTCTGTACAACAGAACTCCACCCTATCTCCGAACATTGTATCATCTTGATTACAGTCTGTTGTCATTCGTCTTACTTCAAATCTATCTATGCCGCATCCATCCCATGAGCCGTCGTCTAATGATGCTGCCTTAAGGAAAGTATTTCCTGCAGTACTTAACGCTACGGTCGTATGTGACTCACATATCGCAACAGGCTCTACATTATCTTGGACTGTCACATTAAGCATACATGAGCTGCTATTGTAACAACTATCACTTACTATATAAGTCACCTTATTAATACCTGTCTGAAGCATACCTGACCCGCCATTACCCTCTACTAATGGAGATCCATCAGGATCTATCTTTACTATAATACCATTACCACAACCATCAGTAGCTACTACGGATGGGAAGTCGACAATCATCTGACAATACTCATCTGAGCTCACTGTAAAATCTTGTGGACAGATGAATGTAGGTGCTGTTGTATCTTTGACTTCTATCATCTGTGTGCCGAATCGAGAAGAATCTCCACCACAGAACCATTCTCTTACCTCGAATCGTCTCATGATACTTCTCTTACACGGATTATTAGAAACTGGAAAGTCATCAAATAATACCACAGAGTTACATACTTGACCCAATGAAGTAGGTATCGTGTCTACACCAGAAGGAGTAGCAATCGTTGCACCGCCTATTGGTATTAAAGGTACACCTGATGAGCCTGAGCCACATGCTGCAAAGGCAAAACCAATATTATTAGGTGTACCCATCGTTCCAGATCCTGTCGTCGGCATACATATAATAGGTACGCCAGCTGAACCTGAGCCAGTGGGAATTACACCTGAAATAAATGGTAAGGGAATACCATCTACAAATGTAAAATTAGGATCGTCACAAGCTATGCAAGCATCTGATGGAAATATAATGGCATCAAAATCTATTCTTTCTAAGAGTATGGTATGTGTACATTCTGCTGTATTACCAAATGAATTTTCGGATCTATAGGTACGTGTTATTCTTGTCGTATAATCTGGATCGCAGCTTAGCGGCTCTCTTATTTCATCTAACAAGAAAACTCCAAAGGTCCCTCCTCCACATTGTGCAGTCGCTACTGGCAATCCCAATACATCTAAAGCTCCACATGAGACTGTATCACTATCAGGACACATGATGTTAGGTGCTAGTTTATATTCTATTGTTACGTGACCCCAGCAAGCATTGCCAGAGTTAGTGTCAGTAACTTCTGCTTCAAATGTCTGATTGATATCAGAAAGGCCTACCATATTATTTGGTCTATCGATACCATTACTATCAGTGAGAACTAAAGAATACATACCTCCCGGACAACTTGTCGTTGCGGGATTAATGAGCATGGTTGGAGTTATCGTCGCCATACAACTCTGATCAAGACTTACGTTAACTTGATTAGTACACTTCAGTGAGCATTGACTATGTGCATAGGAAATGAAGAGACTCATAATCATCAATAAAAATAGATGACGAGTCGTCGAAGGTGTGGTAATTTGTCTTGGGAACATTTTACCAATGCATAGGGTTCTAGCTACTATAGCTAGTAATCGGTCGTTGTTCATAAACTGGGATTTATAAACTTTAGTATTAAAAAAATCGGTTACTATGTCATATCTAATAAATAAGAACTATTTCTTACAGAAAATTAGACATGACTTCTTTACTGTTTCTGGTATAAAAGCCTAATCGGACAGCAAACATATAAAAAACATATTAAAAAAAATACTAATGTGTAAATATTAACAAATCCAATTAGTTATATGTGTTTGAAATTAATTTTTACAAAAGGTATAATACTACGAAATAAACAAAAAAAGCCACCTCCTTAATCAAATCAGAAAGGTGGCATAAGCCAAATAACATACATCTATTCTGGTCTTCTATTCAGGTCTAAATCGTTAAAACTAAGCTTAAGAATGTCCCGTTTATTTTGACCTAATTCTCCAATTTCTTTGTTAAAAATACCCGCGGTTACCTGTGCCGCCCACGGCGGTAGCTAAGGCTGTCCCTCAACCCATCCACTTAGGTGGTTTAATCTTTTCGAGTATTATAATACTCGATTCGTCTGTAACGGAATCATTCGCTCATGCCTTGAACTTGAAAAATTAACTTCAAAATCTAATGGGACATCGTCAACCTTAAATAGTGTAACTGCCTCCGATATTATTGCATACATACAATCAGTAAGCATACAACTTATCTCAAATCAATTACCAGTAACTACTATTATCGATAGTGAAAGTGCATTGCCTAATGGGACTTTTATTATGGGGGTTAGTTGGAGTTTTAATAGTTTATAATCCCTCTGTAAATACATCGCGGTAAGCTTTCTCCATCTTTTCGATTTCAGAATTTTTGAGTTCTGTATACAGCTTTCGTTTACGACTAACTAATCTACCTTTATTCTGATGAAGAAATAATATCATCTTATCGACCTTCCTATCTGGCATATCTACAATGCTAACAATATCTTTCTTAAGCTCATCATATCGTTGTAGAAATAATAATTCTTCAGGGATATCTTTACTTATAGTTGTCTGGATAGCTTTCGATAAAAATACTGCATGATTAGTCAGATCTGGATATTGATATAATGCTTTTATTTCAGATGGATTGAGAACCGTCATCTCACTGTCCTCATCTAAATCATATTTGGCCTTACGACCCACTAATTTTGAGAGCACCTCTAATGTCGTATCATACTCGACCATATGCGTCAGTATCTGTGCTGAAACTGGTAAGATTGTACTATTAGGAACAATGCCATCACGTACTAAGATATCATGTATTAAGAATCGATGAATTCTTCCATTGCCATCTTCAAATGGATGTATATATACAAAACCAAATGAAACCATAGTAGCCTTAATGACTGCCGATGTTGCCGTATTCTTTTGCCCGAGACTTGTTAAACCGTATATTAATTCTCTTACATATTGCGGCGGTGGACATATATAATGTATTTTTTGAGAAGCGTCTCGCCATGTTTGTCCTACATAGTTTTGAAAGTTTCTAAAACTTCTATTAGCATATCTTCTATCTACAATTGCATTTTGTAATCTAACCAACTCAGACTCGGACAATGCTTCCTCAAGTGATTTTTGTCCTGCTTCTTCAAGCAAAGAAATAAATTTTTCAACTCTATCAAGTGAGGGTTTTTCTTGCTCTATTTCGTTAGAGGATTTAGTCTCCTTTTTGTATAAATAATAACTGGCTCGTTTAAATATATCACGAGAAAACATTTTCTCTAAATCCTCTATTTCTTTAGCTACATTTAACTTGAGTACTTCATCTAACTCTGTAGTTTTTCTGATTATCGGACAAAAGTTATTTGTACCTAATAGATTGTCATTTATTTTCCATTTAGTAATCTTTACGATATCCCCTACTATATATTTATTAGCATCTATTAAATCTATGTAGTTGGTAGTTGTAAGCTTAACGTCTATTATTTTGCCCGTTATAAATTCATACAGATACCCAATTATTCTTACGTATTTTCGATTCGGTTTTTCATTTATAAAATCTGATAGCGTCTCATTTGATATATAATCAAAAATCTCTTTTATAAATGCCAAATTTAGATCATCATATTTCAGCGCAAATTCTAAATGCAATAGCGGATTATCTGTACTAACATCATACTTAGATTTGAATGTTTGTATAATGGTATTTCTTGAGCTTAACTCTATTTTATCTATCGACCCTATGTAAGATTCATGGGTCAATTGATATCCTTCGATTCTGTATCGTTCCTGAAGCCATGTCAGCCCTATTTTTTTCATTTTTAGACTAATTATTAGGGTAAAATCAATTTGCTTAGGGTAAAATTAGTTTATTTTAATCAATATGGGGAAAAATTAGTTTTGAAGCCAATATTCTATTTGCAATAGCAATGAATGAGGGTAAAACTAGTTTCCTTAGGGTAAAAGTGATTTTTGAGGTTAAAAGTGGGGTAAAGCTAATTTTATAAGCAAATTTCTGAACTTACACTAAATGATTCTCTATTCTAGCGTGGCAGCGTACTCAGCAAAACTAATATCCGCATCATCCTCTATGTATAGTATCTTATAGTCAGAGTCGAGCACCATAAAATTGGGATACGATCTATTATCAAATAAATTTATGAAAGGTCTAGTATTAGATGTTATGCTGTGTTTTTCAATTACTGCATAATCAGGTAAATTATAATCGGAAACAATATCTCTTACTATAATTTCTTCATCATCATAGTTGCCAGTAATTAGAGAAACATTGTATACCGCTATATCACTTTTCAGAGCATTAAGTGTGTTACTTGTAGCCCCCATCTTACTCATACAAGGTCCACACCAATGTCCCCAGAAATAGAGGACATGATACTTCTTATCGGCAACTTCTGTCTTATTGATATTATGGAAAGCTAATGCCTCATCAAAAAGGACTTCGCTTGCATATAAATTTTTTGAAGTCCCATATAATTTTTCATCAGAACCTATTCTGCTTATAGTAAGTGTATTGGCAACAGGGTTATAAGCTGTAACACGATAAAATTCTTTATTTAACCTAAATGGATTTCCTCTTTTAATACCATGCTTTCCGACTTTCAAGTCAAAAGTTCCTAAACTTTTCCAGAAATATATTGGTGTCTTTTTACCACTGATTTCAATTTCGCCTTTTGATTTAGTAGCATAATAGACATATAGCTGATAATCTGAATTAACAAGTTCTACTGCGATTTGGCATTTTATCTTAAGATCTTTTTTCTCATCACTATTATGTTTAAATAATAACTGTGAAAAAGCCCTTACTCCCTCAGATGTAACAATAGTATCCCTGTCATCATAAACCCCATCCATATTATCATCGAATGATATAACAATGATATCTTCACTATATATATCTACATTGATAGGTGTATGATATTCACTATAATTTTCTGTTTCGCCATAATATCTGAATCCACTCACAGCTGTAGAAAACTTTTGATCTACCTTAAATCTAACAAATGGACGACCTTGCTCATCATTCAAATTTTCATATTCCAATTGAAAAAAGTGTCCATTTTTACCTTCTATAAATTCATCCTCTAACTGGATGACAATATCTGATGTATCAGCAACTGTTGCTGTAAATGGTGAGAAAAAAAAGAAAAGTAAGTATAACATAATAGGATAACGTGATATGAAATTTCCATATTCTAATTACAGCCAATAATTTTAAAAACAACCTGCGATTTACAGTGTCTCGATTGATTCCGATAAGTTATCCGACGAATGAAAATTGTGGATACCTACGAGAATGAAAAAACCGAAGAGCTTTAGGTCCAATAAGCCCTAATGAACTATTGTTAGCGAGAGTTCCTGAGGACTATCAAAGTTTGAGGAGGAGTATGGCAAATGAAAAACACTGATGAACTTACACTAACAGGGTTGATTCCGATGAAATCTCTGATAACTAAAATTATCGAGGTCTATGGAGAATGAAAAACCCCGACAACTTGCGCTGTCGGGGTTGAAATATTTAGTGCTAACTAATTACTTGTTATTTGTGTCGGTCATTAATCAACCAACATCATCTTGTACTCTGACATATTTCTCTCAGTTGTCATCTTCACATAGACAATTCCTGAAGCTTGGATTTCTGACCTCTTTATTGTAAATGAATTATTACCTGCATCATAGACCTCCTTGAATGAATAGAGTAATACACCTCTAACGTCATAAAATTCCCACTTCACTTCTTCTCTTTCTGCCATCAAGAAATCAATAGTCGTTTTATCAATCCATGGATTCGGATTAGCTTTAATGATTTCTGACTTATCAGATATAATATTACTTAGATTTATATTGACAATATGATCTTTTCTATAAGCTTCCTGAGGAGTAACTAACGACGTCATTTCAAATAAACCTTCAGTACTTATATCCTCTTTCGCCTTATAACGTATCTCCAATATAGCTTCTGATTTACCTATAGATTTTGGTTTATGGTCATGATAACTGATAGACACCCATCCATCTGTCTGATGCAACATGTTATAATTCTCTTCTTTAAAATCTAACATATCACTTCTAATTTCTAACACTTCGATCTTATCAGAGTCAAATTCTAAGGTACCTTGCCATCCAGAAATATCTTCATAACTACTTGATCTAATAAAAGCTGTGTGGGTCTCTCCTGCTTTTACTTTTTCGTTTTCTAATGTAAACTCAAGTCCCCATCTGGAAGATCTTGTATCTATACTCTTATTATGTGAATTAGCAATGACACTACCGTTGACATCTCCTACTTTCACTCCTACGAAGTCTATCTTCATATCTGAACTCAAGTTAGTTATGATGTAATCTTCTGGAACGTCTGTAATCCATGGATTCAACACATCAAGGAAAGTATGGTCTGCATCTACAAATCTCCAACTCGTATTATTAGGTAACTCATCATAGACGCCTAAGATTAATTTCCTTAATTCTATCAAGTCAATCGCAGATACATCCTGACTATTATTCACATCTGCTGCTATCATCTTGTAGCCACTTTCAAACGGCGTCTGATTCAATATGTGTCTCTGAATCACAATGATATCTAATGTACTTACACCATTCAAGTAGTCGATATCCTTAGTCGGCGCTACTGCATAGCTGCCGCCCATCGGCATATCATTGAAGGCATATATACCATCTTCTTCAGTCAT
>Ga0209187_1000718_pt1 | contig 50235 bp, 29 predicted proteins | sample BantaG_FD_187430 | JGI IMG/M metagenome (GOLD analysis project Ga0209187, IMG submission 187430) | Marine algal microbial communities from Bantry Bay, Ireland - BantryBay_4 metaG (SPAdes) (version 2) | ecosystem: Host-associated > Algae > Red algae > Unclassified | place: Bantry Bay, Ireland...
GTAAAAATTCTTTTTGCCAACCCAAATGCCATTTTCCAAAACAAGCAGTTCTATACCCCTGTTCCTTAAACATTTCGGCCATTGTTAATTCTTTGGAATTAATTCCTTTTTTATGGAGTGGAGTGAAAGCCGCTGAAATCCCTATTCTATTGGGATAACAACCTGTTAAAATTCCAGCACGGGAAGCAGTACATACAGGTTGAGCGGCATAATAATTTGTAAACCTCATTCCTTGACTTGCCATATGATCCAAATTAGGTGTTTGGAAACCAGTTGCTCCATAACATCCTACATCACCATAACCTTCATCGTCTATAAAAATGATTACTACATTGGGCTTTTGACTGTTTTGCTTTTGATTAGTTTGACTATAGCCATTAAAAAATAGTACTGTAGTAAACAGTAATAAAAAATTGTACTTTCTCATTGTTGAAATTCTAATATTATTCATAACTATTAATTTAATTATTTATCTAGGCATAACTAATTCCAACAATTCCCTTTTTTTTCTGGGTAGTGTGCTCCTTTATCTTTCATTTCTTTGATTAGTTTTTCTTCTTCTTTCTTCATCCGCTTCTTAAATTTTTTGTTATTCTCATTATTTTTTCTACCCATTTCTTCAAACTGCTGATCCAAGGTTTTCCCATTACCAGCTTCTTCCAATTCGGCTTTTATTGTTTGTAGATATTTGGACTTGTCGGGCAATTCAAAGTTGTTCCAAAAATCAAGGTCATAGAAAACTTCCGTCTCAAACAAGTCTTTAAAAGGGTCGAGGTTAGTTCTTCTTTTATACTTTTTTTCTGACTTTATGGTAACATCTGTTGCGACAAACTCTTGAATCCAACCAATCAAATCCAATTCTGTTACTTTAAGAATTTCTTTGGACATTTCTACCAATATCTCCTTGGTTAGCTGTTTGACCATTGGCAATCTCCTTTCGAGCGATTCTCCTTTAACAGATGATTCCGCTAGGCTATCCGCTAAGCCTCTAATGTCTTGACCTTTGTAGTCCGTTATCATATGCGGAGCAATTTTATCACCATCCTTGACAAAATGTTTGATTCGAAAGTAAAAAGGATATAGCTTACCTTTATACGCTCGATATTGAAAAGAACTTGCGGTACCTCTCTTACCTTTTGTATCAATTCTATAGATTTTGTCATTATCAAAACCTACATAAATTTTTAATCCACTTAGATTGATGATGTAAATGCTTTCTCCATTATAAACAGAGACTTCCATAGTTGCAGACCCCATCTTAGTTGTGTTCAATTTTTCAAGAATACGTCGGGTTTTAACCTTATCGAAATTATACAAAGCATTGTATATTGGGTTATGGTGCTGAATCATTTTCACTTGTCTAAAATCTTCGCTATTCCTTAGTTGAACAATGTTAATATCAATACTGGTTTTATCTTTTTTGTGATAACCTTTGTTATAATATTGAATAATGGCTTCTGTCAAGTAGGCAAATCTGTCATTTTCCAAAGCTCCTTTTCTATAAAAACCTTCCACCATAAATGGCTCCGTCCAATAGTTTTCCTCTATTTTGGACATCGCATCTCTGAGGATTTTCTCTGGCGACTTAACAACTGCTATATCCAAATCGAAAATAGCCGATTCTAACAGGAACTCTTTTACTTGATTCGCTTGAATTTCAGCGGGCGTTTGTTCAAAATTGTTATACCCCACAGTGGAAATGACCAACTTTTTTTCTGCGTCTTCTTGTGGAACGCTAATCACAAACACGCCATCTACATCAGAAACAGCTACTGTAGTGGTGCCTTCTACATAGACGTGTGCAAATGAGATTCCTTCCTTTGTCTCTTTGTCTTTAATGGTACCTTCGATTAAAATTTGTGCAAAAACTGGAGACGTCGCTATGGAAGCCATAAGGAAGAAGAATATTTTCAGACAGTATGCACTTGTTTTTACTTTAATCATAAGTTGAGTTTTTAGCTAAAGAAATGCAAATTAAATAAGTAAGAACAATTGGCTTCATCTTTAGGCTCTATCCTTCGTCAAAGAAATGGTTATTATGAAGGACATAACGCCCATTTATTCTCCTTGGCTAGAGCCAAAATATTTTGCCACTTGTACCAACTTATTTAATTAACATTTCTAAGTAAGTATCGCTTAAGGCATGTTAGATTTCTTCTTTTTATTCTTTCTTCTTTTATTCTTTTTCTTCTTCTTATTAGTAGCTCTTTTTTTCCATAAAATAATATCATCCATATCATTTTGAGAAAACTCCCCTGTTGTACTTCTTCCATTTTTAATATCTGCCTCTAAAAGATCTAATAGCTTTTCAGCAATCTCTGGACGTTCTAAATATAAATTTGTTGTCTCAGCAACATCATTTTCCATGTCGTATAATTGAGCAATAGGCATATTATCTAAACTAGCATCATCTTCTTTAGGAAAAGTCCAACCTGCTGACCCTCTAGCCAACAACAACTTCCATTTTCCTTGTCTATATCCAAAATGTCCTGAAATTGAATGATGTATTACACCAGCTCTAGTACTTTTTATTTTTCCACCTTTTAAAGCTGATAAAAAACTCGCACTATCTTCTCCTGCTTTACTTGGCATCGGAGCATCCGTGATCTCAGAAAAAGTAGCAAACATATCCGTTAAACAAATCAATTCATTACTTGTGGAATTAGGTTTTACCACTCCTGGCCATTTTACAATAAAAGGAACCCGATGTCCACCATCCCATAAATCAGCTTTTGAACCACGATATCCTGCACTTACGATATGTCCTTTCTCTGCAAGCGCTTCTATTTTTGCCGCTTTAGAAGTACCATTATCGCTACTAAAAATAACAATGGTGTTTTCTGACAAACCATTATCTTGGAGTGCTTTAGTAATCGCTCCAACTGTTGCATCTGTTTGCATGACAAAATCTGCATAAGCTCCGAGTCCACTTTTACCTTGCCATTCTTTTGTTGGCAATATTGGGGTATGTGGTGAACCTAAGGGAACGTATAGAAAAAATGGTTTTCCATCTTTATTCTTTGCTTGCTCATTAATATAATTGACCGATTTATCTGTCAATCTTGGCAACATATTAATTTCATCTTCATGAAGAATTACTTCGTCATTTTCTATGACGGCTTTCATACTACCAGCGTGATGAAAACCATGGTAATAATCAAATCCTCTATTAATTGGTCCATCTGGTATAGTTGAATTTACAGGAGGTAGCTTTCTACCTTTTTTTCGTAGTAGTGTTTTCGTAGCAGGATCTACATATTGAAAATTAAGGTGCCATTTTCCAATGATGGCTGTATGATAACCCTGGTCTTTAAGAAAAGTTCCAATTGTTGGACGGTCTTCTTTAATTAAATCTGGTTTAAAACCCGACACCACACCACTTTGTAAACTTGTTCTCCAACTATAACGCCCCGTCATAATACCATAACGAGTAGGCGTACAAACCGAGGAGCCAGAATGCGCATCTGTAAAGACCATTCCCTCCTGAGTTAGTTTGTCAACATGAGGTGTTTTGATCTTACTCGTTGCTGGCGCCAGACTTTGGATTTCGCCATACCCTAAATCATCACAAAGGATAAAAACGATGTTGGGTTTCTTTTCAATTGAGGTAGCCTTAGTCAATGCATCTTTAGTCGATGTACAGGACAAAGAAAATAATACAAAAACTAAACTCGCCTTAATAAAATTGAATCTACTCATAATTGATTTTATCTTTTTAACTTGTTAATCAAATTCGTTACTTAGCTATCACGATCGTCCGAGTAATGTTGTCATTACCACCATTCGAAAGATTTATAAAATAAATACCTGCATTTAAAGCCGACAAATCTAATTTTGTCGACAAGGAACCATTGTCCCATACCTTTTCTATTACTTTTCTCCCCATAGCAGATATAACTTGTATGTGATTTACCTCTGGAGATGTTCCAGTAATTGTTAAAGTATTAGTGACAGGATTAGGATAAAATTTAAAATCCGATTTGTTGACAGAACCAGAACTAACAGATACAGGGGGCGTTTCTCCCACCAAATATGCCCCTGCTGGTCTTACATAAGGTACACAATCAGGCATAGGAACAGACAGCAATCTATCGTTAATTTCTTTCATAATATCCATTTCATCAGGCATGATATAGCCTTCGTCATTACCATTACTTATATAATCTATGGTAGTTGCAAATGTAACTCCCGCACCTGCATTTACAAGCTGCTTGGTAAATCTATAGGCATCTTCAATTCCGAACATTAAGTTTGCAGAAGGAACATGCCACTTGTCTCGTATCGGAAACCATGCGTGTTTTAATACGGTATTCCCATCAAACATTGACCATGGATTTTCGACCATAGCGGGTATTGTGAATTCTTCATATGCAAAAGAATTAGGAGGAGCTCCTTGTCCCAAAGGGGTTACATGTCCTCTTGTAAAATCATGATAAGTACTAAGCGCTTCAAACTTTATTATTTTGTAATTCGTTGAATCATCATCATCAAAACCGTCCGAATCCACTAAAACATTCACTCCGTTTTCATCAGTGAAATAAGAATTACTACCTCCAGTGACTGAAATAGCAGCTCCTGGATCAGTTGCTCTAAGCATTGCAACAAAATCTTCTAAATTTCCGTCACCATAAAGCGCTCCAGTTGTGTCTAACCAATAGGCATCGGCATAATCTGTTACACGCTCTACAAATCCTTCTACCAAGTCTTTATAAGCCAAGTATTCATCTCCTGAAAATTCGTTGTTATAATAGTCTACCCAAGCAGCATGAGTTATAGAATCTGCTCTATCCAAATAGTTTGTAGAGATATACAAAATAATTTTCTTGCCGGAATCTTGAAACTTTTGGAGTACCTCAAAGATTATTTCTTCATTCTCCAGACTAGGAACCAAGCTTTCGTGTATTTCTGCAGCTACATCTACATTGTTATTTTCTCTTAAAGTAAAATAATGTGAATGTGCAAAATAGGATAGATTTGTAATGATATGCCCTGTAGCTGGAAGTTCATCAATGACTTCTTGAGCACCGCTCACAAGGTCAAAACCACCCGCAACTTCATTATCTAATCGTGCTCCTCCAAAAACAGGAAAGGTAACTCCCCATGAGCCAGACAACCAAGCTGCTAGTTCATCCGCTACTTCTACTACTTGCTCAGCTGTTCCACTAATAACATCAATGTAATAGGTCATTGCAGGTTCAATGGTTGACCCTGGAGCAAAACCTATTTTGACCAAATTATAACCGCCGTTATCTAATACTTCTTGCGGAATTACAGTTCCGTCAAAATCAAAAGTAAACGTTTGCCATTCTTGTCCGACTGTAAAGTTTAATTGAATGTAGGGTGATCCGGGTACTGCAGCGTTTGCGAAATACACTCTCAATTTCGAGTTAGCTGAAGTTAGCGAATCAGTAGGCAAATCTAAATAGGCTTTAAGCGTAACCGTATAATCTGAGAAATCCATTACGGGTTGGTACAAATCGAATTGTAAAAAAGCCTTTAAGCCTTCATTTCTGTTAAACTCAGAAACAATCGCATTTGTATTAATCCCTGTATCATCAGGGTTGGTAACATCTGTAAAATAAGTTCCTGCTGTTGTGCTCTCGAATTCAATTTGATAAGTATCTGTTTCATTTTCATACCACAAAAATTGGGCTGTAGAAAACTGCACCATGGAGCATAACAATAAACAGGTTATAATCTTATTCATGATGGTAGGTAGTTAATTTAATTTTGTGAGTTACTTAAAATAAATAATAAAGGACCGGAAAGCTCTATCGCGAAGCAAAGAGACTTCCGAGCCTGAGTAAGTAACGCAGCTCGGAAGTCCTTGCAGGCTTTCCGGTCTTTTTTTTTGCGAAATATTTCATTCAAATTATTAGTTAACTTAATTCCGCATTTTACTTAAATGTTATTATTTTCTGACTAAAGCTTTCATTATCATCATTCAACAGATTTATAAAGTAAATTCCTCCATCTAAATTAGATAAATCCAACTGTGTTTTTAAAGAACCATCCTCCCATATCTTTTCTATTACTTTTATTCCGATAGCAGATATAACCTGGATCTGATTTATATCCGTAGCGGTTCTGGTAATGGTCAATACATGAGTTGCAGGATTAGGATAAATGTTGATATCCGTTTCATCAATAGAACTAGTAGATACGGCTTCTCCCACCAGGTAAGCACCTACTGGCCTTACATAAGGTTCGTAATCTGGTTTTGGCATTTGTACCATTCTATTATTTATTTCTTGCATGATTTCCATTTCATCATCCGTAATGAAACCATCTGTTATAGTAGTACTCCAGGTAAGACTCGCTCCTGGATCTGTAAGTGTTCTTACAAAGCGATATGCCTGCTCCACTTCAAAGACTAAATCGGCGCTAGCTACACTCCATCGTTCTCTAATAGGTACAAAGAAATGTTTTAATGCCAACTTAACACCATCAAATGAGTCCCAAGGATTTTCGACAATTAAAGGAAAAAGAAACTCCTCATATGCCCAGGAGTTTGGAGGTGCTCCTTGACCTAATGGCGTAGGGTGACCTGCTGTATAATCCATATAAGGATCGGTAGCTTCAAAATTTCTGACTCTATAATCTGTTGGATCATCATCATCAAGTCCATCAGCATCTACATATATATCATTGCCATTATTATCTTTTACATAAGATTTTAGGTTATTCAAAGTAATAGCTACATTAGGGTCTGCTGCTCTAATCATCGCTTCAAAATCACTTACTTCTCCTGGTAAATTACTTACATTATCTAACCAATAACCATCAACCAATCCTTCAAATCTTTCAATGTACCCTCTTACTAAAGTTCTCCAGGCCAGACCTTCATCTCCTGCAAAATTGTTGTTATAATAAGCTTCCCATGCTGCTTTAATTTCTAATTCTTCATCACTACTTCCTTGAAGCGCTGATGGTCCACCTGTATTAAGATATAGAATTACTTTTTTTCCTGAGCTGCTAAGCACATCAATAATGTCCAATATAATTTGTTCATTTTCTAAAGTAGGTACCATTGCTGGGTGAATTTCAGTAGCGATATCTACATAAGGATTATCTCTTAAGGTGAAATAATAACCATGTGCCGGATGTGTGCAATTTGTAATTACATGACCTACTGCTGGTAAGTTATCTACAATTTCTTGTGCGCCAGCAACCCAATCATCATCGCTGGTATTGTCTAATCGAATGCCTCCATTTAGATTAAATCTTACCCCCCAGGAACCCGATAGAAAAGTTGCTTTTGGAATTGTTTGTTCAGAATATCCAGCAATAGCATCTATATAATAAGTTGATGTTAGTCCTGCATTATCTCCAGTAGCCAATCCAATCATTATTTGATCGAAACCTCCAGCTAACATTACATCATCGGGAATTGTTATTCCATCAAAATCGAAGGAAAAAGACTCCCAGGTTTCTCCTTCTGTAAAATCTAAGGATAAGGATAAATTGCTTGGCCCTCCAATACTTGAGTTTCTTAAATAAAGGCGAATTCTTCTATTTGTTGGATTAAAATCAGCCGTCTGTATGGAGGTATGTGCTAGTAATGAAATAGTGTACGTAGATAAGTCAGTTATTGGATTTGTTAAATTAAAACGAATAGTAGGACTGTCCTGCCCGTCTCTTACAAATTTAGAAACGGTTGCATTTGAGTTGATGCCGCCTGTGTCTGGGTTCGTTTCATCAGTCGTGAACGTACCGTTTGTTGCATTAACAAAATTGATATCGTTTGTGCTACTTGAGTTTTCATACCACAAAGACTGGGCATTAGAAACCTGTGCAAAGAAGCATAACAACAAACAGGTTATAATTTTATTCATGATGGTAGGTGATTAATTTAAATATTAAAGGACCGGAAAGCTCTATCGCGAAGCAAAGAGACTTCCGAGCCTGAGTATATTTAAACGCAGCTCGGAAGTCCCTTCGGGCTTTCCGGTCTTATTAGCAAACTTAATTCTGGACACAATTTCCGCGTATTACTTAAATATTATTATCTTTTGACTAATGCTATGATTATCATCATTCGACAGATTTACAAAGTAAATTCCTGCATTTAAATTAGATAAATCCAACTGTGTTGTTAAGGAACCATCCTCCCATATTTTTTCGATTACTTTTGTTCCAATAGCAGATATAACCTGGATATGATTTATATCCGAAGAGGCTTTAGTAATGGTCAATACATCAGTTGCCGGATTAGGATAAATGACGATATCCGTTTTATAAATAGAACTAGTAAATACGGTTTCTCCCACCAGATAGGCACCTACTGGCCTTACATAAGGTTCATAATCTGGTTTTGGCATTTGTACCATTCTATCATTGATTTCTTGCATGATTTCCATTTCATCATCGGTAATAAAACCATCCGTCAGTGTAGTACTCCAGGTGATACATGCCCCTGCGTCTGTAAACGTTCTTACAAAACGATATGCTTGCTCCTCTTCAAACATTAATGCTGCATTGGGTGAACTCCACTTATCTCTAATTGGGCAAAAATAATGTTTTAAGGCTTCCTTACTACCATCATAAGAACCCCAAGGTTTTTCAACAATTAAAGGAAAAAGGAACTCTTCATAAGCCCACGAATTTGGTGGTGCACCTTGACCTAAAGGTGTAGGATGACCTCCTGTAAAATCCATATAAGGATCACTAATTTTAAAATTTTTAACGCTATAGTTTGTAGTGTCATCATCATTAATTCCATCTGAATCCACATAAATCGGTTCATTATATTCATTCATTACAAAATTTGGGTCTCCATTTGTAGAAATGGATAGATTAGGATCTACATCTTTAAGCATGGCGACAAAATCACTTAATTCTCCTGGTAAATTGACTAAATTATCTAACCAATATCCGTCTGCCAAACCTTCAAATCGTTCAACATATCCCCTGGCCAAAGTTCTCCATGCCAAAGCTTCATCGCCATTATATGGTGCTGCATTATAATAATCTTCCCAAGCTGCTAAAATTTCTAATTCAGTATCACTATTTCCTTGAAGGTGTCCTGGTCCTGCTCCATTCAGATACAGGATTACTTTTTTATCTGCTTGCTTAAAAACATCAATTATATCCAAAATAATTTGTTCATTTTCTAAAGTAGGTACCATTGCTTCATGAATTTCATTGGCAACATCTACATAAGGATTATCTCTTAAGGTGTAAAGATAACCTTGTGCTGGATTTGTAAGGTTTGTTATTACATGACCAACCGCCGGTAAATTATCTACCAATTCTTGTGCACCCCCAACAAAATCATTATCACTGATATTGTCTAATCTATATCCTCCTCTGAGATTAAATCTTACCCCCCAAGAACCAGCTAAATATTCTGCAATCCGTATTCCTATTAGCTGATCAGTAGTTCCGGAAATTGCGTCTATATAGTAAGTTGAGGTTAGTCCTCCATTATCGCCAGATGCGAAAAAAATGGTTAGTTGGTCATAACCTCCAGCTGCAATAACATCAGCAGGAATTGTTGTTCCGTCAAAATCGAATGTAAAAGATTCCCAAGTTTTCCCTTCTGTAAATTCTAATTGTACGGACACATTACTTGCAGCGCCAATACTTTCGTTTCTTAAAAAAAGTCGAATTAATTTATTTGTATTATTAAAATCAGCCGTTGGTATGGAGGTATGTGCTTTTAATGAAATAGCATAAGCTGAGAAATCCGTTATTGGCTTGTTTAAATTAAAGCGGATTCTTGGGCCTTCTTCCCCATCTCTGACAAATTTAGAAACTGTTGTATTTGAATTGATACCGTTTGTTTCTGGGTTTAATTCATTATTCGTAAATGTGCCTTTTTGTTCGCTTTCAAAACCAATGTTATTTGTACAACTTGAATTTTCATACCAAACATATTGAGCTGCTATAGAGCCAATAGTGAAAAATGAAAATATTGCTATTAAGTAAATCTTGTTAATCATGTGTTTTGTGTTTTTGTGTTTTGTGTTATTTAGTTTTAATTAGACATTAGCATTTCTGCATCTAGTATCATTTCAAATCTGCTTTAACAACAAACCCGTTTTGATTTTCAATTTTATGCAATAAGTTGACAACAAGACCTTCGTCGGTTTGCGACCAATCTTTAATTTTATTTCCGCCAAGGATGCTAACCTTGTTAATAGTCCCTTCTTTTTTACTCAGAGAACGTATTAATATAGTATCAGAAGAAGGCACTAATGAAATCGCATACACCGAATTTTCTTTTGAGGTAAACCAAAAATCATCGTTAGTAAAATTACGCTCAAAGCCTTTTGCAGCTCTATGACCCGTCCCCTTTAAAAGCGTTTCATCTTGTCCTTCTCGAACAACACTCCAGGAAGTTGTGCCGTAAACAGCAGCTCCATTTATAGCAATCCACTCCCCCATTTCTAATAATCTTTTTGCACTTTCCTCCGGCACATGCCCTTCCCCATCAGGTCCTATATTCAATAAGTAATTCCCTCCTTTTGACAAAATATCTACAAAATAGTACAACAACTCTCTGCTGCTTTTCCAATCTTGATCATATACTTTATAACCCCAAGAATTATTGGTAGTTCCGCAGGTTTCCCAATATTTAGTTAGCTTTTCATCTGCTGAAGGGATTTTATTATCTCCTGCGTCTAAATAATCTCCAAACGCCCATCCTACCCTCCTATTCACTAATACATTTGGGTTGGTATCAAACACCAACTTATAAAATTTAAACGATTGTTCCTCTGTTGTAAACCCTTCCCCATCAAACCAAATTAAACGCAAATTGGGTAATAATTCTAACAGCTCTTTAACTTGCACATAACTTTTAGTTTCATAATAAGCTGCATGTGTATTCGGACTCGGGTCCCATAAGTTTTTGCCCGTACTATGTGTATAAATTCCTAAAGAGTCGTTTACTTGTTTTACGTTTGCATAGTTCCCATTACCTCCATCGTTCCAATCATTTCCATGAGAATAGTAAACACCAAATTCAAGTCCTTCGTTTAAACAAGCTTCGTATAATTCTTTAATCGCATCTGTTTTGTAAGGGGTCGCATCCACCATATCATACTCCGAACTTTTAGAATCAAACAAGGCAAATCCATCATGATGTTTTGAGGTAATGACCACATATTTCATTCCTGATTGTTTTGCTAGTTTTGCTATGTTCTGCGCAAAAGATTTATCTGGATGGAATGTTTTTGCCAATTCAGCATACTCTGTTCTGGGAATTTGAAAAGCATGCATTAACCACTCTGCTACTTTTGGACCTGGATGAGGTGCATTATTAATTTTTGTTCCTTTCCACATTCCTCCTGCCTGCGAATACAATCCCCAATGAATAAACATTCCAAACTTTGCATTTTTAAACCATTTTAAAGCTGCTTGTTTTTCTGAAGACTCATGCATCTCTAACCATTCTTTATGGTTTACACCAGAACCTATAGGTGTTTTGTGAGAAGGAATAATTCTGATTTGCTCAAAATTTGCATCCGTATTTATACTCAATAGATGCTTACTGTCTTTTGCTCTATTTTTAAATACTCCCTTAAATTCTGAAATTATTTTGTAATCAAAAGTGGTATAACTTTTTTTGAATACACCTTGAAATTCTTGCTCATCAATTTTAATTTTTCCAGTCGTTGAATTTTCTGGTAGCGTATTAAAAACAACTTGAACCACATAATCCGCCGGATGCTTTACTATAAAATTCCAAGTGTATGTATTTTCTTTTTTTACGCCATCAACTTTATTTAAAATCACCCAATTGCTTGTTTGGTCGAAAGTTGAATTTTCAGATTTACTTGTTTCCAACTTTTGTGAACATCCGTAGCATCCTATAAAAATAGTAAGGATTAAACAATTGATGATGATTCTATTTTTCATTATAACTATTCAGGTTTCTTTTGTTTTAGGTGTCGCATTATTCTAGTATAAAGAGCTAGCTGAACAGTTACTTTTCATTTATATTTATGGTTCTTTGACAAATCCCGTGGTAGAGTCCAATGATAAAATAAAATCAACGTTTCCTTTGGTCACTTTTGCTTTCATTTTAACATTGGCCACGGGATTTGTAAAAGAACGATATTTATTAGAAATAAAACCGTAAGACCCGCGTTTGCCAACATACCGTAAACCGGATACCGCCTATTCCCCACCACACGCTTTCACCAATTCCTTACAGCGTTTCCTATAAACTTCCAAAGTCTCCGCATAAGCAGCATTATCTGCCAAGTTATTGGCTTCCTTCGGGTCCTTTACAATATCAAACAGTTCCTCATAAATCGGTTTTTCGTCCGTCAGCACCGTCTGATTTGGTAGATATAAATCACGATCATCTACTTTACTAAATGACCTAATATATTTAAATTGATTGTCTCTCACTCCTTCCTGTCTAGGATAACCTTGTTGGGTAAATAAGTTTTCTAAAAAGACATCTTTTCGCCAATCTGTTTTTTTACCTTTAATCAAAGGACACAAACTTCTACCTTGATAAGACGAAGGAACATCAACCCCACACATGTCTAAGATAGTCGCTGGAATGTCTTGACCTACGACTGGTTTACTGATGTATTTTCCACGGTGTTTTTTGGCAAGAGAAGGAGCATAAACCGTAAGCGGAATTCTAACGGACTCATCATACAAAATTGTTTTTCCACCCAATCCATGTTCTCCCAACATGACACCGTGGTCAGAAGCATAAATGATAATCGTATTTTCATCCTCACCGATTTCTTTAAGATAAGCCCTCAAATCACCTAAGCATTTATCCAGCGAATAAACACTACGAGCCATTTTTAACTTCTTGTCCAAAAGTCGCTTTTTGTTATCCGTAACATAATAGTTCATTAAATCTGAGCTAGCATACACCGCCTCAGGTAAGCTAATTGCTTGCGGATAATTATCGGGAAAAGGGAATTTGCCTAAAACATCTTCGTATTTCGTTCTGTAATGCTCGGGGTCTTCAGGGTCTTTGCCCAATCCATGAATACTACTGGCATGCGGAAGATTAAAATTTAACCAAATAGCAAAAGGTTCCTCCTCATTTCTTTGTTTTAGGTTGTGCTTATTTTTGCCTTCAAAATTTTCATAAAAATAGTCGTATTCATTATCCGGTTGTAGAAAAGCTTTTGTTGCCTCAAAAAGTCCTTCGACCTGTGTGCGATTTTTTAGATTAGAAAATACTTTATGCTTTTTCAATCGAAACCCAAGATGTCCACTTCCATAATATGAAAAGTCTACACCCTGATTTAGAGGCGTGTTTCTATTATCCGCAATTTGTGTGTGATGTTTTCCAATGAAAGCAGTTGAGTATCCTGCATTTTTTAATTGCATTAGCCATGTATTGGAAAATGATTCTTCCGATATCTGATTTTTACTGACGGAAGAAAAACCGATTTGATTTTTACGCTCCCATTGAGCTGTGAAGATATTAGCTCGACTCGGACCACAAATCGGACTGGTGATAAAAGCCTGGTCAAAAAACACACCTTCCTTCGCCAATTGGTCAAAGTTTGGTGTCTCTGCTACTGGATGCCCTGTCATACTCAAAGAATTATATCTTTGGTCGTCAGTAAAAAAGAAAATCACGTTCGGCTTTTTCTTAATTCCAGACTGCTTCTCTAAGTCGAAAGACAAATGCAAAAATGCCAATCCAACAAAGAACATAACAGTGAAAGAAACCTTTAGTAATTTATTCATAATTATTTTATCTGTTAATCCTAAGATTATTTTTGAACACCATAAAACTTATGTCCCGATAATCTTTCTGTCTTTTTACTATAGCCAAACAAATTTTTATCCTTTTCTTCTTTGACAATCGGACGAATAGATAAATCTATTTCCTTTAAAGGAAGTACAGCAAAAATAGCACAGTCCCCTTTTTTCAAATCAATTGTATAAAATCCATTGTCGTCGGGTTTTCCCAATTTCTTATCACTGACCTTCTTTCCTTCAATATAAAGAATAGGATTCTCTATACCTGGGTTGATGACGCAAGGCGAACCGACCAAACTCTCTACGGCAACAAATTGAGTAACTGTCTTTTCTTTTTTCGCGCTCACCAAAAATGCACCTTGCGTTCTTAAATGACGAAAAGCGGCATTTGCCCATTCGTCGGGCGTACCTGGAAAAACATGTATCCTACCGTTGTTACTTTGAATCAACATATCATGAACACAGGTAGCAAAAGATAAGGGACTTTCAATAACGGGGTTTCCCTCACTATACATCGTCGTAGGGGAAACATTTTTGTGATTGATAAAATACTTTAAATAGTAAAGTGCCTTTTCTTTATCTCCTAAGGTCGCATACATCGAGGAAGCTCCGGTGGCTGTATAGCCCGTGACCGGCATTGCTTTTATCTTTGTTGTACTGTTAATCGTAACATCCAACCAGTGATCTAAAGTCGTGCGAATCAGTTGTCGATCTTTCTCGGTCTCAGGTGTGATAACCGCTAAAGGATAAACGCCGAGCAGGTGAGAATAATGTCGATGTGGTTTATCAAAAGGAATATCTTTACCGATACGCAGACCGTTTTCGTCAATTTGATAATCTACTAAATGATCTAAAACGTGTTGCCATTTTGTAGCCAAAGGATCATTCAAATCATATTCCTTATTGATATCCAACAAAGTCTGACTACTCCAACGAATGAGTGCTAAAGTAAAATTAATATCTTGTCCGTGACCGGGTTTGTATTCTGGTGACCAACTTCTCTTGATGTGAATTGTACCGTCGTCGTCGGTCAAAGGATTATCTTCCAAGTAATTCAAATAGCTGTTGAATGCCTTCTTTAAAATTGGAAATAATTTAGTCTCCATACGATCCCAATCTCCGGCAAACTGACAGTGCAACCAATAATCATGTAAGATCCAGATCAACATATCAGGAACTTTTCCTCCATTATACGAATCCATATCCTGGGGAAACAAAGCGCCAATTGCCGCACTGTTTTTCCATCGACCGGGAACATTTCCTTCTAAGTTTTCAACATATTTATCAATGTTATTCGGCAAGGATTCACCGACGGATAATCGGTTGGCAGCCAAATGTGTCCAATACTGCAATTCAACATTCAAATCACCCCAGACCATTGGCCAAAATGTTTTATTATACCAGGGTCCCATGAGGTCCATAATGGGTCCATCTGCTCGCGAAGCCGATGCAAACTTGTAGATCTGTATCCAATAAAAAGCCTCTTTTTCCGCATCATCAATCGTCAAAAAACTGAGTGGATAGTAGTCATGCCACCATTGCCTGTGGGAATCAATGAATTTTTTTTCGGCAAGTGACTGTACTGCTTTATTTATATTTTCAGTCGCAATGTCCATGCTGTTCATTTCTGGAAAGCTATGATGAACAGTCACTAATAATTCTTGTTTTTCCGTCCCATTTCCTTTTACTTTCCAAGCGGTAGTTGTCTCCCCTCTATTTTTGTACAAAGGTTGGTAACAATAATTTATTCCGTTTTTTTCGCTTAGGGTATATTTTTCAGGCATTGGCATTGGGTCATTTATCATCTCTACCCACATGCCGCCTTTTCGAGGACCTCCTCCTGCCTGTAATGTTTCCCAAACTGAAGAAACAGGCTTATCAGGGTGCCAGGTTATTTCTACCATTTCTCCATTTTTAGCATCTGTCTCAAAGTAGACAACATCATTATTGCTATGCGTCAAAGCTCGGATATTGTAAGCCCCTTCACTGGTGTAAACGGTTCCAGACAGTTCAGCATTCCATAAACTCAGACGCATATCTATGCCCGTGATATTTCCTTTTGAAGTAAAGTTAAAATGTCCCAAGGGTAATCTGCCCCGATTAATCCAAATCAGCTGTTTTTCTTTCGGCGCGGCTCTGTGGTCATAATAATCATGTCTGCCTACGTGTAGAGACATCGTATTCTTAGCTTCTCCTTCTGTTTGATAAAACAAAAAGCCTACGTTGCCATTGCCAGAAAAAGGAGACAATTGCCAGGTATCAGGAACTATGTTCCAAATCATGTCATGAGTTGACAGAAATGTCTCGTAATTTATATCCCCGTTTATCTGTTGAGCAGACAAAGGTTGTATGATGCTGATAAGCAGCAAAAGAAGGATATATTTGAGTTTGTTCATTAATAAAATTTGAAAAATCGTCAAATAAAAACCTCCAGGGCAAACCCAGAGAGTCTTCTGATTAAATCCTCCTAAAAATAGCTCGAAACAGCTAACTAAACATGCTTTAATCTTTCCAAGTATTGCTAAAATATATCATTAAGACCTGTTGATTTGACTATTAAGCATACGAAACAAGCTTATTGGGGTTGTTGACATTAACTTAGACCTAGATATTTGCTCAAAAGTTTAAACTAAAAATCCCCTCCACCAAACTAACGTTTGGTGGAGGGGATTTGATTTACACGAATTCCAAAATGATTAATTCACTTTCGCAAATTGCTTCGTAACAATTGTTCCATCTTCCTTCAGCATTTGTAAGTAATATTGTCCATTTAACAAATCAGCCAATTGAATGGTCGCTTGATTAGCGTCTATTGTCAAATGCTTCACGGCTTGTCCCAAAGCATTATAAATGATCGCCTCTCCTGCTCCATTGATAAGCGTCAATTGATTCTTTGTTGGATTTGGAAATATTGCAACTTCATCTAGTCGATTAAAGTCAGCGATAACGGTTTTTGAATACTCAAATTTTCCATCGAAATCCAATTGCTTGAGCCGATAGTAGTTGGACCCTTGACTTGGTGATTTATCTGTAGCTGTGTAAGTATTTAAAACGGAAGTAATTCCCTTACCTTCTACGAATTCGAGTATATCCCAGGCGATACCATCTTTACTTTTTTGAATTTCAAATCCTCTGTTATTCTCTTCACTTGCCGTCTGCCATTCTAATAATGTTTGATTATCTCTGGCATTGGCATTAAAGCTGATTAACTCAACTGGCAATATTTCGATTGCTTCAACGCAAACGACCACTTGTCCATTTCCACCTGGTAAATCTGCAGTACCAGAACCGCTACCATTACCACTACCACCTGCACCACCACCTGGACCTGTCGCAGCTGTACCGGGATTATTTAAGTCTCCTCCTGCTCCTCCGCCGGGTAAACCAGCAATACCGCCGACATTAACATTACCGTTACCTCCTCCAGTCGCTCCAGGTCCGGAACCACCACCACCACCACCTGCACCTCCTGGTTCTGCTCTTTTTCCACCATCGCCTCCAGGTGTGAATGGTCCTCCTGCTCCTGCTCCCCCAACGCCAGGGCTGTTAGCCGCGGTTGGTGCACCACCTCCATTAACAGAGATAGGTGCTCCATTAGGTGCCGTCAGAGTGGTAGGCTCTCCATCAGCATTTGGTATTCCTTGCCCAACCTGAGTTACATCAACTATGTCACCTGCTACAACAGGAAAGCTGAGACAAAAATAGGCGCCACCGCCACCGCCAGGCCTTTTATTGTTAGCTCCATCCGAGCCTCCTCCTGCTCCCCAGGCTTTAACTTTTATCATAGTAACACCTGCAGGAACGGTTACCATCCCAGGCGCATCAAGCGTACACGCATCACCAACAGCAGTGCCAAGCGTACAATCCTGAGCAAAGCTCCAAGTTGAGCATAAGAATAAAATAAAGAATAGGGTAAGTAATTTTTTCATGATTATCGTTTTATGGTTAAGAATGTAGGTTTTGTTTGTCTTATTAATTGTAAGGCTGGTTTAAAGTCGATTGCTTGAGCACCTTGGACGATTCCATTGAAATGGAATTAAATCTCCATTCATACGTTTTAAGGGCTGGTGATAACCAGACATAGCTTAGCCAGCTATACAATCAAGCATAGAGACCTAAACAAATACTTTTTTACATTTGGTGGGAAATGAGATGTATAAACACTAATATAGTGCTTATTAGTAGGAAGATTTGCCTCAAATCTATCAATTACTTGTGAAAATCTAACACTTTCTCCGTGGTAATTACCAGAATAAGGCGAGAATTGCCTAAGGCTGATTAAGTTTAGGGCAATAAATGCAGTTAATTATTGCCCCAAAATAGAGGTAAAAAAAAATACCCCTTAGCTTTTTTAGAAAAACTAAGGGGCACAATTATATATTTTTTCCATTCTTCCTTAGTCCACTTTCGAAAATTGTCTCGTAACAATTATCCCATCTTCCTTCAGCACTTGTAAATAATATTGTCCTCTTAACAAGTCAGCCAGTTGAATGGTCGCTTCATTAGCGTCTATTGTCAAACGCTTCACGGTTTGTCCCAAAACATTGTAAATAGCAGCCTCTCCTTCCGCATTGATAAGTGTCAATTGATCCTGAACTGGATTTGGGAATATGCTTACTGATGTGCTTTCATTTATATTAGAATTACTAGTCATTATCTCATATTCGCAAGACGCTGTAGTCCCATCCGTCTTATTGAAAGTAAGAGTCCCCTCAAAGTTTCCATTTTCTCCGCCGAAATAGCCAGCAGCACCTCCATCCGCGCGAATTCTCCAATATTCGGGATTTCCATGAGGTCCGGTACTTAGAAGATCTGCTACAAGGATATCAACTGTTCCTCCAGCCGCTAAAGGAAAAGTAATGGACACAAGTCCAGCCAAAACCGCATCCCTTTCAGCCTCCGTAGCATACCTCAAGTTAAAGAATTGGTTATCAGGATTTGGATCCGCTCTATAAGGACACTGCCCGAAAAGGAGTGCGTTGGTCAGAAAAACAAAAGTTAGAATTGTCAATAATTTTTTCATTGTTATTTAATTTATGGTGAAGTTAGTTAATACTTTTTTTTTCTAAAATAATTAAGGATTAGATTTTACATTAGCTCATTTGACTAGCTTAGTAAAAGAAATTCAATAAATTACGACGCATTATACCCTAATTTTATTTCTTCAAAAACTTCGGAAACTCTCCCGTTGTTTCACAGCAAATTTGCTCCATTACCTGTTGCAACTGCGTTTTCAAAATCGAAATTGTATGGTCACCTCCTTGCGCTCCCAAAGCCGCAACACCATACATAAATGCTCTTCCTAAAAAGGTAAACGCCGCTCCCGAAGCCATACTGCAAGCAATGTCTGGCCCCGACCGAATACCGCTGTCCATCATCACTGTAATTTGGTCACCGTATTTTTCCGCAATACGTGTCAGTGGTTTAATCGTACTTTCACCCGCATCCAATTGTCTGCCGCCGTGGTTGGAAACGATGATGCCATCCAGACCTAATTTAACGGCCTTTTCTGCATCCATTTCATTCGCCACACCTTTCAGTACTAACTTTCCTTTCCACATATCTCGGATAGGTTTAATTTTTTCTTCGTCCAAGCGACCCGAAAAAGTTTTATCCATGAACTTTCCGAGTTGAGACATACTCAACCCTTTTGGAGTATAAGGTTTCAAGGTTTTAAAACTTGGCTGACCATGGTACAAAGTGCGTAATGCCCAGTTTGGGTGCAGCACAATTTCTATCATATTTTTAAAAGTCATCTTCGGCGGCATCCCCAGTCCATTACGAATATCGCGTGGACGATAGCCAAAAGTCGGTACGTCACTAAGTATAACCAAAACCGGCATTTCGGCAGCAGCGGCGCGTTTGAGAATATCGTCACGCATAGCGTTTTCCGAAGGGTGATACAATTGAAACCACGACTTGCCTTCCGTGATTTCTGCAATGCGTTCGATGCTCGAAGTCGTCACAGTACTGAGACAGAAAGGGATGTTGTGTTCAAAAGCAGCTTTAGCTAAAATCTCAGGAGAATTGGGCCACATTAAGCCCTGTAATCCGACGGGCGAAATTCCGAAGGGTGCGTCGTATTCGTGTCCGAACAAAGTTGTTTTCATGCTCGACCCCCTGTGTTTGGTGAGGTATTGTGGAATGAGTTCTACCTCGCGTATTTCGCGTGTATTCTTTCGAAGATTGGTATCTTCATTACAGCCACCATCCAAATATTCAAACGCAAATGCAGGGATACGCTTTTTCGCTTTTGTTCTTAAATTATCTATCGATGGATAATTCGAATTGTATTTTATTGCTTTGCTCATTTGTCTTTTTTGAATGAAGTTGTTTAAATAACTTCTCTATAACTGAAAGATTTTTTCCATCAACATCCATTTTTCGCCCGGCTTGGCAATCGGTAAGGCTTGTTGGTATTTCCACATTAATTCCTCCCACTCCTGCACGACAGGATTGGCAGCATCCGCTGCTGCTTTTTCTGCAAAAGAAAAACCAGCCTTGGTTGTCATGATCATAAACAGTCGATTGCCGACACAGTAAATCTCCAGATCCTGAATCCCCGCGTCCTTGATGCTTTTAATGATCGCAGGCCAAACTGCAGCGTGATATTTCTTATACTCGTCCATCAAGTCGGCATCGTCTTTTAAATCAAGCGCAAAATAGTATTTTGTTAATTCCATGATTATAGCACTATAGTGATCTATCTAAATGGGTGTAACCTCCATCCACAAAAAGCAATTGTCCCGTCGTGTGGCCCGACCTTTCAGACAGTAAAAAGGTAACCGTATCTGCTATCTCCTGAGCAGTCGTCATCCTATTTTCTAAAGGAATATTTTTAGTAATACTCGCCAGTTTTTCTTCGGGATTGTCAAACGTTTTAATCCATCTGTCGTAAAGTGGTGTATAACATTCTGCGACAATAACAGCGTTGACGCGAATGCTGTAAGGCAACAATTCTACCGCCCATTCGCGGGTCAGCGCATTCCGCGCGCCATTGGCAGCAGCATAACCGGACGTACCGCCCTGCCCCGTAAGAGAGGTTTTAGAACCGATATTGACAATCGCTCCTTTGCTCTTTTTGAGATGCGGCAAAACCAATTGCGCCATTTGATAATAATGAACTACGTTGCGTTTTAATGATTCGATAAAACCCTCATAACTACCGGACTCCAATCCGATACTGTCATTTACTCCTGCATTATTAACCAATCCATCAATCCGTCCGTATTCTGTTACAGCTTTTTCAATGGCAGCTGTACATTGATTCGGATCAGTCAGTTCGGCAAAAGCGTAACCTGCTTTACCTCCTTTTTCTTCTATGCTTTTTACCGCTTCTAAAACAGTAGGTTGATTTCTCCCGATAATAAAAGGAATGGCGCCTTCTTCCACTAATGCAGTGGCGATTCCATAACCAATTCCCTTTGAACCGCCCGTCACGATAACGAGTTTACCTTGCAAGTTTAAATTCATAATTTCAATTTTAGATCGTAAAAGGAAGTGGCATTTCCACCCATAATTTTTGATTGTTCGGACTCAGAAAAATCCGCGATGTATTCTTGTAAAATATTTAACTGTGCAGTATAATCAGCAGCCAACAAACAAACGGGCCAATCTGAACCGTACATTACTCTATCCATTCCGAATGAAGTAAAAATCACATCGAGAAAGGGGGTGAAATCTGATTGCTTCCACTTAAAGTCATCCGTCTCTGTCACCATGCCCGAGAGTTTACAAAATACATTCGGATGCTCCGCCAATGCTGCGATATTAGTTGGCCATTCTTTATCTAATCCCTTAGAAATTTGCGGTTTTGCCAAATGGTCTAACACAAATTTTTGCTTAGGAAATGCTTTTACCAATTCAATTGCTGCAGGCAGTTGTCGGGCAAAAACTAAGATGTCGTAAGTCAAATCGTATGGTGCCAAAAGGCCGATACCACCTTGTACATCCTTACGTTTTAAAAAATCATCGGGCTCGCCCTGTGCAATATGTCGCACACCTTTAAACAGTGGATTTTTGGCATAATGCGCCAAACGTTCTTCCGCATTTTCTTTTCGTAAATCTACCCAACCGACGACTCCTTTGATCAACTCATTTTTTGCTGCTAAAGCAAGTAAGAATTCTGTTTCTGTTTCCGATTGATCCGCCTGTACTGCCACACAAGCGTCAATATTATTTTCGGTTAAAATCGGTTGCAAGTCCTTAGGCAAAAAGTCCCGTTGGATGACAGACATCGTATCGTCAATCCACGCATCGCGTACAGGATCGAACTTCCAAAAGTGTTGGTGTGCATCTATTCTCATGATATAGCGAATGGGCTTACTGTTTGATGTTGAACGCCTAAACCGTCGATGCCGAGTTCCATTGTATCACCCGCTTTCAAGTATTTAGGAGGATTATAACCTAGACCGACTCCAAAGGGCGTTCCCGTCGAAATGATATCACCCGGAAGTAATGTCATAAATTCGCTGATGTAACTAACCACTTTTGGAATATCAAAAATGAAGTCTGAGGTATTACTGTCTTGTAAGGTCTCTCCATTGAGTTTGAGCCATAAGCGCAGGTTGTGTGGGTCAGCGATTTCATCTTTAGTTGCCATAAATGGACCTAAAGGTGCAAAGGTATCGCAACTTTTTCCTTTCACCCATTGCCCTTCCATTTCCAACTGAAAAGCACGTTCACTGACATCATTATGAACCATGTAACCAGCTACGTAATCCATAGCTTCGCTTTCTTTTACATAGGATGCTTTCTTGCCAATGACCACTGCCAATTCTACTTCCCAGTCTGACTTTTCGCTGCCGCGTGGTAACATTACATTATCGTGTGGACCGATGATCGAGGATGTTGCTTTAAAAAACAGAACCGGTTCGCCTGGCACTGCCATACCGCTTTCTGCCGCGTGTTTGGCGTAATTCAAACCAACACAAACAATCTTAGACGGACGGACTGTTGGTGCTGCCAAACGGATATTATTATCCACTTTTGGACAAGATGCTTGGTTCGTCTCTAACCATTTTCCAAGACGAGTAATCCCATTTGTTGCGAAGAAATTTTCGTTATAATCTTCACCGAATCCCGATACATCAATGCGGGTATTGTCGTCAAGTTGTAAGCCAGGTTTTACTGAGCCTTCATTTCCAAATCTGATTAATTTCATATTATTTAAAAATTTTTTAGTTTCTTACTTATGAAGTTGTTTAAAGTTATCGCCTTGTCAGCTAAAGCAGACGATACTACTGTCCGTTCAATGTGACAAATCCACCGTCTATCGGAAAATTTGATCCCGTAATAAAAGCGGCTTCGTCGGATGCCAAGAAGAGCACCAAGTCTGCTACTTCCTGTGGTTTTCCCATGCGTCCGATAGGTTGCGTTGCAGATAGCTTTGCAAAAGTTTCTTTCTCTTTTCCGGGATAGTTTTTAGCGATAAAATTATCTACAAAAGGCGTGTGTATCCGTGCTGGAGAAATACAATTACAACGAATTCCTTCCTTTAAGTAATCCTTCGCTACTGAATACGTCATCGTCAAAACTGCTCCTTTAGACATCGAGTACGCAAACCTATCTGAGAGCCCTACGGAAGACCCAATAGAGGCCATATTAATGATGACCCCTCCGCCGCGTGCTTTAAAGTCCCCAATTGCATGGGTCATACAATGATATAATCCTTTGATATTGACTTGATATAACCTATCCATGTCATCTCCTGAGGTGTTTTCGATATTGCCGATATGTGCGATGCCCGCGTTATTTATCAGGATGTCAATACCGCCTATGTTTTGAAAGATATTGGCGACTTGGTCGGCATTTGTCACATTACATTGATGTACCACTGCATGATTACCGGCGTTCGTGATTTCGGCGACTGTTTGTTTGCCTGCCTCCTCGTTCATTTCCAAAATATGAACGTTTGCACCCGCTGCCGCGAAGGTTTCCGAGATAGCTTTTCCGATTCCGCTGCCACCGCCAGTGACGAGAGCAACTTTATTTTTTAAATTGAATTTCATCTTTACTTTTTATAAAGAAGTTGTTTAAAGTTATTATTTAGTTCCGCTTCTTAGTATTTTTTCGGTGACCAGTTGGCTATTCCTTCCGCCGCTTTTTGTTTGTAATATCTTTTGACCAAAGGACAATCTTCAGTTTTAATACGCGGAAGATTTTCGTTGACCATGAGCGGCACTGCGGCACTCCACCAAGTATCAAAACTTTCTTTGAAATCGTCTGCAAGCCTGGCCTCTTCATTAATGAGATTTTGTTTTTCAAAAGGATCATTTTCAATATCAAACAGAAATTCATTATTCACATATCGCCATTTTTGATTTCGGACTGCAAACTTATTGTATTTTTCTTCTTCCATTCTTCCCGTTTTCCAACGCCCGCAATGAACGAATAAAGAACGGTCTTCCCATTTCATTTTTTGATTTTCCAATAAAGGTAAAAGAGACCGACCTTCGAGCGGTTTCATATCTTCGGGTAATTTTGCTCCAGCTAAGTCAGCAAAAGTCGGATACAAATCCAGGTGCGCAGTCAATTCATTTATATCATGTCCTTCAGTAAGAACACCTTTCCAATAGCAAAAAAAAGGCACATGATTCCCGCCTTCAAAAGGAGCATTTTTTCTACCCTTCATACCTGCATTATAAGGGATTATTTTTTCACCATTTAATTGCATTGGAGGCATAGACATCCCGTTGTCTGTCGTAAAAATTACCAATGTATTTTCTAAGGCATGCCACTTTGCTAACTGAGTCATCATCCGCCCAAAATTATCGTCTATGTTCTCAATCATTCCGTATCTGCCCGCCGTTTTTTCGTCATAGCCTTGCTCCAAAAATCGTTTTTTATATTCCTCCGGAGCCAAGAAAGGTCCGTGTGGTGCATTTAAAGAAAGATACGTGAAAAAGGATTGATCTTTATCTATTTGCTCCTTAGTCCAAGACAATGCCGCTTCAAAAAATAAGTCTGTACAAAAGCCTTTGGTTTGAACTATTTTATCGTTGTGCAGCAGCACGTTATCGAAATAAGGATTATCTGCATTGGGTGGAAAATCTCCGAGTTTAGTCTGTCCGATACCACCTGCGCCATGCATTAAAACTTCATCAAATCCTCGGCTTTGTGGAAGGTATGCCTCCTCGTCTCCGAGATGCCACTTCCCAAACAATCCCGTTTGATAAGCTGCGGATTGAAGTGTTTGCGGCAAAGTATATGCATCCAAAGCCATACGTTCTCTTTGGTAAACGGTATGGGTGACACCTACATGAAACGGATGCCGCCCACTCATAATAGCTGCCCGGGATGGGGCACAGGTCGGACTCACTAAATACTGGGTAAACCTCGTAGATTTTTGATAAAAATCATCAATATTCGGCGTTTGTAATATCTTATTTCCCATGCAAGACAAATCGCCCATCCCTTGGTCATCTGTCATTACAAAAATGATATTCGGACGACTTCCTTTGAGTGTTTTTACTTTTCTATCGGCCTTTAAATTTACAGTTGTCGCATGCGGAGAACGCTCAGAGGAGTGTACCCCACTTTTTGTTTTCGCACAAGCGCAAAACAAAAGGAGAACGGTTGCCAATTTGATTATTCTTATCATATTTTAAGATCCGATTAGATCGGTGCTCTTTTCAAATAAACTCTATTGATTCGAGTGTATAACATCTTAGGTGTCTTCGCGTTTCCCTTATTATTGCGTTTTTTACCACGAAGGCATGGAGAAAACGAAGTTCTAACGCGGTTCTTCTTACGTGATTTGGAATAGAATACACGAAGAAACGCCATAAATTCTTTGCGACTATTTTACGTTTAATTCTTTAGCTTAAGCTAAAGAAAATCTTCGTGCATTCTACATCTACCCTACGATCGTGGGAACTTTATCCCCTCCATGCCTTCGTGGTAAAAAACGCGTTAGTTCCTCAAAAAATGACACCTATACTGTTATACATTCTATTGATTCATAAATGCAGTCTGAACCCAATCAAAATCAATTTCAGCATTTTGCTGTGGCTTTCCGGGAGTACTGCGTCCCTCTTTGATTTGTTGGATCAGTATAGTTTTAAGTTCTTCTAATTTCTCAGGATATTCTGCTGCCACATTATTCTTTTCCTTTACATCTTTTTCCAAATTGAATAAAAGGTATTCTGGCAATTGTTTCTTGATTCTTGCAGGTTGCCCTTTTGCTCCAACACCAGAATTAGGCAATAAAACGAGTTTCCAATCTCCTTGTCGAATAGCAAAAACGCCCGTTTTTGAATGATGCACCGTAGAAGTTCTGCCATAGCTACCAGCGCCTTTTAGTAAAGGTAGCATGCTGTAACTGTCTTCCCCTTCATTTTCTTTGAGCGAGTATTTAACAAGGTCTGCACAGGTCGCCATAAAGTCCGTGGTACAAATGGTAGCATCACTCTCAGAATTAGCTGGCACAACACCTGGCCACTTTACCAAAAACGGTACGCGATGTCCGCCCTCTAAATAGCTACCTTTCAGTCCTGAATAAATATAACTCGGGTTATGACCTTTCTTTTTCAGTAAAGGAACATTAGCAGTAGAAGAGCAACCATTGTCACTTGTAAAAATAACCATCGTATTCTCTTCGATACCCTGTGCTTTTAGCGTTTCGAATATTTTGCCCATGAGTGCATCTGTCATCATTACAAAATCAGCATAACCATTAATGTCACTTGTTCCTTTCCATGGGGCAATCGGTAACACCGGATTATGCGGAGAAGGCAAAGGCAGGTACAAAAAGAAAGGTTGATTTTTGTTTGCATTTTCTTTGATAAAGCTAAGTGACTTTTCTACAAAAGTCGGCAACACTTGTTCGTGTACAAAGTCGTCTGCTATATCTCCTTTTATCCAACTTGAAAAAGGATATTCCTTCCTTTTTCGTTCTGTTTTTTTCGTAGGAACTTGGGTAGGCTTATCGTTTTCCAAATACACGAACGGCGGCATATTTAAAGAAGCGGCAATTATAAAAGAGTAATCAAATCCTACATCTAATGTTCCGGATTGGAGTGCTTGACTGTAGTCTATCTTTGCTAAAGGGACGCGATTGGTTCTTTTAGCATAAGCGTCAAAATCAGGCGCATCACCTTTTAGTGTCCAATTAAGTCCCAAATGCCATTTGCCAATATTAGCTGTTTTGTAGCCAGCATTTTTTAGTAATTGTGCCACAGTTAACCTTTCTTTTTCAATCAAGATAGGAGAGTTTCCCCATAGAACAAATTCCTTTAGAGGTGTTCGCCAATTGTATCTTCCCGTCAAAATACCGTATCGAGTAGGCGTACAAACAGAGGAAGAAGTATGTGCATCGTTAAACTTCATACCTTCTCGTCCAAATTGATCAAGATTTGGTGTAGGTATTTTACCATCTTCATTGTAAATCGTCAAATCTCCGATACCGAGGTCATCCGCTAAGATGTAGATGATGTTCGGACGATTGTTTTTGCTAGTAGAATCAACACTTGACATCTTTTCACTAACTACTACTTTAGAGGAATTACAACAAACCATAGAAATGAAAATCATTCCGATGGTAAGTTTTAAAATATTATTCCAATTGCTCATCCTAAACTATTATGAAAAATCTTTCAGAAATATTTGTGCTGAATTTAACCGAATCTAAACTGCTGCTAATTCTTTTTTCCAAATTTCACCATCCGGAAAACTGTACGCCTCCAAAGATTCACTTTTCATCTCAATACTATATCCCGGCATGACTGGTGGCATATAATGTCCGTTTTTGATAACAACTGGGTCATGAAAATGCTCGTGCAAATGGTCAACATACTCAATGATGCGACCGTCCAAAGAACCGCTAATTGCAATAAAATCAATCATCGACAAATGCTGGACATACTCACACAAACCGACACCGCCAGCATGCGGACAAACAGGTATACCGAATTTTGCGGCCATAAACAGGATCGCTAAAATCTCATTGACCCCTCCTACTCTACAACTGTCGATCTGACAAATTTCAATCGCCTCTGCCTGCATAAGCTGTTTGAAAACAACTCGATTTTGACAATGCTCTCCTGTTGCTACTTTTATCGGAGCGACCGCTTTCGCGATTTTTGCGTGCCCTAATACATCATCTGGGCTTGTGGGTTCTTCAATCCAGTACGGATTATATTTTGCCAATTGTGCCATATTTTCAATAGCTTCTTCGACATCCCATTTTTGATTGGCGTCCATCATTAGATATAAGTCATCACCGATTTCTTCTCGAATAATGGCAGCTCGACGCATATCATCCTGTAGATTAGAACCTACTTTCATTTTCAAATGTGTAAAACCTTCCGCTTTCGCTTCCCGACACAAGCGGCGCATTTTTTCGTCGGAATAACCCAACCATCCCGCTGAAGTCGTGTAGGCTGGATAGCCCTTTTCTGTTAGTTGCTCGATGCGCTCCTTCTTCCCAGCCTCTTTCTCTTTCAACATTGCCAAAGCTTCTGCTGGCGTGATGGCATCCGTGATATAGGTAAAATCTACACAAGCCACCAATTCTTCTGGAGTCATATCCGCCAAGAGTTTCCACAATGGTTTGCCTTCTGATTTGGCGTATAAATCCCAAACGGCATTGACGACGGCACCAGTCGCGAGGTGAATCACACCTTTCTCAGGACCTAACCAACGGAGTTGGCTGTCGCCCGTAATTTCTTTCCAAAAGCGGGCAGGGTTGGCCTTGATGTCCTCCAATTTTTTACCTATAACTAAATGTGACAACGAATTAATTGCCGCTGCACAGAGTTCATTTCCTCTACCGATAGTAAAAGTTAGACCGTGTCCTTCCAAGTCCGGATTATCGGTTTTTAAAATTACATAAGCCGCAGAGTAATCTGGGTCGGGGTTCATTGCGTCTGAACCGTCCAGGGATTTACTTGTTGGAAATCTGACATCCTTCACTTCGATGCCGGTAATAGTTATTGTTTTTTGCATTACTGTTCAAGTTATTACTTCTCAGGTAAGTGTTCAGCATAAAATGCTTTCAGATGGAAGACCAAAGACCGAAGTTTCCCTCTATCGCAAAGCAAATGCGTATTTACGTTTGCGGGAAACTTCCGTCTTCGGTCTTCGGCCTATTCAGCAAACGGCTGAATAATTACCTTCTCAGAAAAATTAAATTTTATATTTCTGTAAATCAGATATTTATTTTTGTGCTTCTGCAAAATTAAGGCATACAACACGAGTTCCCTACCACTAAATTGACCTGAACTGATGCTATCTTTGCTCAATCTAAGTATTTTAAAGGTTTTAGAGATAAAAAAAGAAAAGTTTTAGTATTTTTCTGATGGTGATACTATATTTGCTATATAAGAAGGATAACATTTATTTAGGCTAAAATAACGGCAACGAAGATGAAACCACGTTTACTCAATCGGAGCAATGAACTACGACAAGCTTTTTCGATAAAAAGGAATAGGTTTCCTAATTTTTTAAAAATCAGACACTATCACCCCGAGTTGGAGTTGGTGTATATAGCGGAAAGTAAGGGGACACGATTTGTAGGTGATAACATCGAAAAATTTGAGCCGGGAGAGCTTGTCTTGTTGGGGGAAAATCTACCCCACATGTGGTTAAATGATAAAGATTATTTTCAAGCCGACTCCGATTTGGTAGCAGAGGCCTTATGCATTCATTTTAAAGAGGACTTTATGGGCAATCAGTTTTCAGAACTTGCAGGAACTGAACCATTGGTCGAATTATTCAAAAATGCGCGACGGGGTATTCGCTTTATCGACTTAGATTTTTCGGCAGCGGAAAAAATGCAGGACTTGGCGGAAGAAAAAGAGGCGTTTCAACAACTGCTGAAACTTTTGGAGTTGCTCCATAGATTGGCAAAGCACCAACACTTCAAATTACTGTCGAGCGAAGGATATTTGGAACGCAAACCAGAAGAACATTCGGATAAAACGCATGAATTTATTTTCAAGAATTTTACTAAGCAGATACTACTGGCTGATGTAGCGGCAATCGCCCGCATGAATCCAACTGCGTTCAGTCGTTATTTTAAACGCATTCACCGCAAGACCTTTTCTCGTTATTTAATTGAAATCCGGATAGGATATGCGTGCAAATTATTGATTGATAACAAAATTAACATCAGTTCAGCTTGTTACGAATCAGGTTTTAATAATATCTCAAATTTCAACAAACAGTTTAGATATATCATGGACATGAGTCCTTCACAATACATCAAACAGCACCGTACGGTCGAGGAAAAAGTATGAGCACCCACATCAAACCAGGAAATATTATCTACTTTTTCGGAGAACATATCTTCGGAAAAATTCTGCTGCCCTGTCTTCTGGTTTGTATCCTAACATCGAGTAGTTTCGCGACGGGAGACCCGCCTTTGATTTTTGAAAAAATCAGTAATAAAGAAGGGCTCAATCAAAATTCGGTCTTTTCGATCATTCAGGACAGGACAGGATTTATATGGCTCGGCACTTCCAATGGTTTGATAAAAAATGATGGCACTGTCTTCAAATCCTACGTTCCGCATCCGGGGGACAGTACTACCCTGCTTAATAACTTAGTGACTGATATTTTCGAGGATGACCGAGAGATTCTGTGGGTCGGAACACAAAGTGGTTTGTGTCTCTACGAACCCGATCGAGATGCTTTTGTTTGGGTAGATGAACTTAATAAATTACTGTCGGAAAAATCTGTTTTCTTTCATAAAATCATTCAAACTAAAGATCGTACTTATTGGCTGGCTACCTCAGAAGGGCTGTATGTCGTAGAGCAAAAACCAGGGACTGCTTTGCATTTCAATGTTAATAAAGTTACTCAAATACAAACGGGGCAACAGATTTTTACAGAAAATACTCCGTTTAAAGATATTTTAGAGTTAGCCGACGGAACGATATTGACCGCTACAAATCAAGGAATTTTTCATCTACAAAAACAAAAAAATGATGAAATAGTACTGCTCAAAGATTTCAAATATTCGAACGAAAAAAACCTGAGATTTAACGATATTTTTGCTGACAAAGAAGGCTTGATTTGGGTCGGCACACCAGATGGTCTGCGGTTTTTACAAATTATAAATAACGATGGTAAGTACAGTTATGACGGAACTGCACCGATGCGCTTTGCGTCTGAAGAAATCAGCCTGAGGGGAACAAACATTACTTCTTTTTTAGAAGATACAAAAGAGCATATGCTTATCGGCACCTATAAACAAGGGCTCTACCGCTTACACAAATCCACGGGGAAAATTGAAAACTATCGTCCACAACCCGAAAACCCGTACAGCATCAGTAGTAATGTGATTAACGATATAATCTCTGACCGGTCGGGAGTGATTTGGTTAGCAACAGCACATGGAGGAGTCAATAAAATTGACCTAAGCCGTAAGCCATTTTTTAACTTGAGTGCACAATATTTTAATCCGAACAGTCTATCGAGTAATCTCATCAGTGGTATTTTGAAGGACAGTAAAAATCGGCTTTGGGTCGGTACTTTTCAGGCGGGTATGAATATTTCTAATTCTGATTTTTCTATTGCAGACATTTATCGAATAGAGTTTCGCAAGACTTTAGAGAACGAACGTATTCAGTTCTTTTACGAAACTCCTGACCGCCTGATACTCATCGGCACAGGCAGCGGAATGATTGTCTACGATTTAGATACCGACGATTTTATTTCCTTTCCCAGCGATCATCCTTTGCTCCGATATTTGGGCGGTAAGTCGCTAAACTATTTTTTGCAAATTGATAAAGATATTTGGATAGCCGAATCCAACAAACTCAGCAAAATAACCCTCCAAAATTCTACGCGGGATTTGCTGACTGGAAATTTTACTTACACCTCCTTTTCGAAACAAAACCAGGCCAACCTACATGCCCCGACCGACATCGTTAATGTCATGTTACATGATCAAGAAACTGGGATCTGGTTTGGCACACGCAACGGTTTGTATTTATTAAAGGAAGAAGATCAATCGAAATTTGAAATATTTCGACATGATGTTCGCAATATAGAAAGCATTAGTAGTAACAATATTTTTTCTTTGTATAAGGATCAAGAAACCGGCAATATATGGGTTGGCACTTTTGGTGGTGGATTGAACAAAATCGTCTTTGACGGAGACAAAAAGGTAAGGGGTTTTGAGCGAATTACCCGACGTGAGGGACTGCCTGACAATGCCATTTATTCTATATCAGCAGATAAAAAGGGTTTTCTTTGGTTAAGTACGGACGGCGGTATCGTGCGAATGAATCCAGAAACTCATGCAGTCAAAGTCTTTAATATGGAGGATGGTTTGTCTGCCAATAACTTTCGAAAAAATTCAGCACTACAACTACAAAACGGCACCCTACTTATGGGCGGTCTCAATGGTTTGACAATTTTTAACCCGCTGAGTATTCTCGAAAATTCTTATCCACCACTTCCCGTTATTACGGATTTGAAAGTTCTGAATGAATCAGTTTATCCCAATCAGGAATTTCGAGGGCAGGTTATTTTAACAAAACCGATTTACAAGACGAAGCATATTACACTACCTTATAATCTCAATCAGGTCACTTTTGAATTTGCGGCCATGCATTATGCTGCACCCAAAAAGAATTCTTTTCGGTATAAACTAGAAGGTGCCGATGCAGATTGGGTATTCGTTGATAATGTCCAAAGTTTTGCAAGTTATTCGGATTTGCAGCCTGGAAAATACCTCTTTAAACTACAAAGTTTTAATGGTGATGGACTACCGAGTGAAGAAATTCAGACGGTGGAACTAAGCATTAGAAATCCATTTTACAAAACGGGCTGGGCATATCTTCTCTATTTTATAGCCCTATTATTAATCGGATTTTTCGTCTATCGTTACACGATGGACATGATACGTTTGCGTCGTCGGGTGGCAGAAGAAGAACGTGAGATTCAACGCATCAAAGAATTGAACGAGGCAAAATTGGAGTTTTTTACAGACATGAGTCATGAATTACGCACTCCTTTGACACTAATTATTAGTCCATTAGAACACATTTTACAAGATAAAGAACTCCCGCAGCATCTCAAACGCAGGATGAAAGACATCAACGAGAACGGACAAAAATTACTTGATTTAACCAACAGTTTGATTGACTTCAGAAAAGTCGGTGAGGGAAAAATGAAACTAACTGTAGTAAAAAGTGACCTGGGAAAATTTTTACTTAAGACCGCTGCAGCGTTTCAAAATTATGCAGACGACCGAAAGATCGACTTTCGCATTATAACACCGAAAGAATCAGTCAAAGGATGGTTTGACCCAAACATCGTTGAGCGAGTCTTGTTTAATTTACTTTCTAATGCCTTTAAGTACACACCGGAAAAAGGAAAGGTGGAGGTTTATTTAGAAAAAATGGATAGCGAAACGGCACGTATCAAAGTCACGGATACTGGAAAAGGTATGAGTTCGAAAGAAGTTGCAAATATCTTTGAACGTTACTTTACTAGTAATCCTATCAAAAGTCTTTTTGGAACAAGTGGCATTGGACTTTCTTTGGTCAAAAAATTAATCGACTTACACAACGGACAAATAGAAGTAAAAAGTTCGCAAACTAAAGGTACCTCTTTTCTAATTACGCTACCGATTGGCAATGGTGAAGAAGTAAGTATACCAGCGGACGAAGATCCGGAAATAATAGCTGCTGATTTTTCGCCTGCTATTATTCCTGTCTCCGAAAAAGCGGAGGAACCCACTACTTCATCCAAACAAAATCAGACTCTTTTAGTCGTGGAAGACAATCAAGAGATTCAAGAACTCATCACTAATATTTTTTCTGCTGAGTTCACTATTTTAACGGCGGCAGACGGGATAGAAGGTTTTAAAGCAGCCATTAAAAACCAGCCTGATTTAATTATTTCGGATGTAATGATGCCAAATATGTCGGGTTTTGAATTGAGTGATAAACTCAAAAACGACATTCGCACCAGTCATATTCCGCTTGTTTTATTGACTGCTTTAAATGATTTTGAAAGTAAGAAGGCAGGCTTTGAAAAGGGAGGAGATGTATATATTTCTAAACCTTTCTCTCCCGAGTTACTGGAATTACAGATTCACAACTTATTGAAGACCAGAAAAAAAGAGACCGCATATCAAAAAACAAAAACGCGCATGGAGCCTTCTGTTCCTGACATTACGCAAAATAAAGATGAGGTTTTTCTCCAAAATGTCATTGATGTAATTGAGAAAAACTATCACTCTAGCGACTTGAGCGTAGAGATGATTGCGCAGCAAACGCACCTTTCGTATATTCAGTTTTACCGAAAATTCAAGTCGATTGCGGGTATCAACGCAAAGGAATATGTTCGGACTTTCCGATTAAAGAAAGCTGCGCATGTTCTTAAAAATAACCCTGGAAAGTCAGTTAGTGAAGTAATGTATTCAGTGGGGTTTTCGAGCCTATCTCATTTTACGAGTGCGTTTAAAAAGGAGTTTGGAATGACGCCTACGAAGTTTAAGAAGAGTTTGTAGAGCTGTCTTACTTCCAATCCAGACGAGCTTTTTGATTTTTAATATCTAACCAAACGTCAAGATACTCAAAGCTTCTGGTGTATATATATCCCTCTCGCATAGCAGGCCCTTTTGGAGGACCTAGTCGATTTTCATATTGTGGGAAGGTCTTCAGCCATACTTTCGATGCACTTTTTCCGGTCTTTTTCCTGGGATTTACATCAAAACCGTCGTGTAGATAAACATAACTATATTTTTCAGCGCAGACTAAAAAGATAGCTAAGAGATAATCTAATCGGTCCTTAATATCTTCATCGATGTTAAGCGCTTTTCTTCTATCATCCATCCCCTCTGTTTCAAATTCAAGTGCTTCCCCCAACCCCAAAGTGAGCGCGATGATATATCCTTCTCTGGCAGATTGTTGAACGGTTGCTATACCTTCCGCCAAATAATCTTCATAGGACATCCCGAAGCCATTATTTTCAAATGTTTCAATGTAAGAACCATGTGTATAAGGGAGTAATTTTCTGCCGTTCTCCAATTCAGGATCTGGACGTACTCTAAGGATATTAGAAATAATTAATTTGTTGTCTCCTATTTCTTTTTTTAAGGTTCCCATCATATCATAATAACCCGCTTTTAGTGCATCTCTTTTGGCTTGATCTACTTTTCTAGGTTTCATAAAATTAGTCAACACCTTATAACTGGCATCAATAAATATCCCGTCTATGTAGGGATTATTGACGTGTGTAATAGCATTATTTAACCAGTACGTTCTTACCTTCTTTTTTGAAATATCGAAGAACTTAGTTTTCTTATTTCTCATCAATGCATATTCTCCTAGTGAATTTAACAACAGCGCATCTGGATTTTTCTTTATAAATTTTTCATCATTCCGATAGCTGGGCCAGTTGATAATGCTATTTCGATAGTAGAGAATTTTTGCGTTTGGGTTGACTTTCTTTATGGCTTTTGCAGCGGCTATACTTCCTTTTTCTGTACCGCCATAGGTTTTTGATCCCGTTGTTTTTTCAAGTGTAATTAATGGGAATTTGGCTAGGAAATTTAGTTCTGTTTCTGTGAAAGGTTCTACTTTCCTTAGGTGCATATACAAAGGCATCTTATCCCATGAAAATGTTGGATAGATAGAATTGCTATTAGTCGCTTCTGGTGATTTCTTATCTTGCTGTGCTTTACAACTCATTCCCAGACCTAGTAAGGTTGAAATTATGAAAATATAGATGTAGTTATTTTTGTTCATTTTTATTTTGATGATGAAGTTGTTTAAAGTTATTGTCCAGAAGTGAAGCTAACTGCTTGATTCTGAAGACGAAGCTCATTTTGAGTATCGTAGCCAAAGCTACGGCGACGAAGAATAGCTGAAGTATTCGGGATCAATGAGTTAGCTGCAAACTTGGAGAATAACTTTAAACAACTTCGATAATTTGAAAACATTTGTAACTATTCAGGCTTCTTTTGTTTTAGGTGTAATGCGACGCCCTACGGGGTTGTAAAAATTCCTATCATTGAAAAACTAACATAATGTGACCTCTCTGAGGTCAAAATAGACGACCTCAAAGAGGTCGCATTATGTTAGAAAACAAGAAAGTGTGTTTTACGACCCCATAGGGCGTCGAATTATTAAAGGATTAAGCGACGGCTGAATAGTTAAAAACATCTTCATAGTCAACTATTACTATAGAACTATTTTTTTACGCAGCATGCACTTTATAAGATCGATACCCATAAAACGCCACAACGACAAAACAAATTAATGGTAGTATAAAAGAAAATTTAACTTCAGGAATAAATCCAAGCACTTGTACATCTGCAAAACCGCTACCGCCCCAATCTAAAATAGACCCTTGTAAGACAGGCATTAAAGCACCACCGACAATCGCCATTACTAGACCAGCAGATCCAATCTTTGCCTCATCTCCCATACCTTTTAAAGCAATGCCATAAATGGTTGGAAACATAATAGACATAAAAATAGAGATACATACTAAGGAAATTAAGCCGGTCATACCTGGTAATAAAATGGCTCCTAAAGTACATAGCATCCCGCCAATACCAAAAAGATAAAGCATCTTAGATGGATCATGCTTTTTCATTAATAATGTTCCCACCCAGCGACCTGATAAGAATAACACCATGGCTACAACATTAAAATAGGTTGCCGTTAATTGAGCGCCTTCTGGTCGTGTAGTATTTAGATTATCCACATATTGGAAGATATAGGTCCAACACATAATTTGCGCACCTACATAAAATGCCTGTGCAATTACTCCTTGTACATATGTTTTATTAGAAAATAATTTACTAAAGGATTCCGATAAAGTCATCTTTTCTTCTGTATCGGTATTGGGTATTTTAGTCAAGAAAATTAAAACCATTATTCCCAGTACCAGCACACCTAATGCTAAATACGGAAAGCTAATAACATCCAAATCATTGGTCCGAATACCCGCTTTTTCAGCCGCACTTAAGGCATTATAAGCCTCCGCTGAATAATCATCCGAACGCAAGGCGCTTATTACAAAAAACTGTGCAACTAACATCCCAAATAAAGAGCCCATTGGATTGAAAGCTTGGGCTAGATTCAATCTACGGGTAGCCGTTTCGGGGGAACCCATTGCTAAAACTAATGGATTAGAGGTTGTTTCTAAAAAGGCTAAACCTGAAGTCATCACATAAAGAGAAATCAGAAAAAAAGTATATTCTTGATAAGCGGCCGCAGGATAGAACATAAATGCACCACCCGCATATAAAATCAATCCTAATATAATTCCTGATTTGTAACTATATTTTCTAATAAATAAAGCGGCTGGCAATGCCATACAAAAGTATCCGAAATAGAAAGCAAACTGCACAAGAGATGCTTGTACATTACTTAATTCTGGCATTACTTTTTTGAATGCTGATACCATCGGGTTGGTCAAGTCATTCGCAATCCCCCACAAGGCAAAAAGGGAGGTGATTAAAATAAAGGGCAAAAGCAGTTCTTTCGCGACTACAGGAATTGATTTTTTTGTACTCATTTGTTCGTTTGTTTTTTTCGTTTTTATTTTGAATATACTCAGCAGGTGATTCAAAATTACCTGATGAGTATATGTGCAAATCGTTTTTACTTCACTGGTGTCAAAGCATCCATCGAATACTTTCCTCTATTCCTTTTTGTTTTTTTTCTGAATTGGAGTTCTGGAAAACTCACTAAAAAGTTATTTTCATCAATCAAATTAATGAAGTAGTGTGTTGTACCTGCAGGTAGCATGGCGGATGCTGTATTTTTACCCGATAAATCAGCAGACACTCTAAACCATTCTTCATGTCTTTTACCACCATTTAAGGTGTATAATAGGTCAGCCTTTATAACTTTAGCGCTGTTCTCCTTATATACAAAAGTGACTTTATTGCCCTCTATCGAATTTGAGGTCACCGTTGGAACAGCTTCTCTGTTCGGCAGCTTATCGCAAAGCGGATTGTAAGACGGATAACTTGCCTTCATTTCTGTTAACTGCTCTGTCAGTTGTTCGTTGAGTTTACGGGTTAATTCTGGCATTTCGTCAGCCAAATTTTTTGCCTCTTCAATATCAACTCTAACTGATTTTCCACTTTCAGAATTATATAAGCGATACAATTCTAATGGAACCGTATTTTTATTTCCTACATGGTCGTAATTTCTAATTAGTTTATATTCGCTATTTCGAATGGTACTTTCCAAAGCGACACTGTTTGGAAAATGCCACATCATTGTTGTACGTTCTTTACCGTTTTGGTCTTTAACTAATTTTGCATTCGTCGCATCCTTCAACAATAAATCAGAGAGATCACAACCGTCTAAGTTTTTTCCAGCAGGTGTTTTCGTTCCCGTCAATGCCAAAATCGTTGGATAAAAATCAAGTCCGTTTACCATTACATCCGATTGAATACCAGCCTTGATACCTGGACCAGTTACAATAAATGGTACGCGCGTACCACCTTCCATAGCGGAGATTTTTCCTCGATCGAGTGGATAATTATCTGTGGTAGTTTGACCATGACCTTTTTCCATACCACCGTTATCAGAGGTAAAAATGAAATAAGTATTTTCATATAATTTATGTCCTGGCCAACGTGGATCATCCGTTGTTTTTAAATAATGAACCACCTGTCCTACATAGTTATCAAATTCCTCCACCATGGAACAATAGAAAGGGTTATGTTGTCCAGTCATTCCCGGAGCATACTTGGGATCCTTCGGAACCGCGACATCCAACTTTTCGGAATATTTATCCAAAAGACGGCGATTACGGGTTTGAATGGGTCCGTGAACCAACCACTCTGCATAATACAGAAAGAACGGTTTATCCTTTGCTTCTTTAAGGAAGTTCAAGGCATCTTGAGTTGTTGGGTTGACTATAAAACCGTTTTCGTCTATTGGATATTCTTCGTCTGGATCATTAGTAGAAAAATCACTCATCACGTCAGGACGGATTGCATTCGCAACACCTCTATCTGCACGTGTATAATCGAATCCTACGTCTGCTGGTTGTGGGAAAGCCTTATGACTTATTGCCATATGCCATTTACCGGAATGCCCAGTTGTATAATTATTTGCCTTCAAAGCCTTCGCCAAAGTCATTTCGTCGGCAGGCATCCGACCACTATACCAGGGTGACATCATGCGCGATGATTTACCGTTCGGCTTCGGAGGAGCTCCGCCAACTACGTGCGTCTTTTGTGCACGTGCAGGATGATTACCACTCATAATCGCACAACGGGAAGGCGCACAAGTCGGTGCAGGTGAGTAAGCTTGCCAAAACATCGTTCCCTCTTTTGCCAAGGCATCAATATGCGGCGTCTCGTATGGAGCAGGCTCGTCGATGTCGTAGCACATTACGTCTTGCCAACCCAAATCATCTGCCAAAAGCAAAACAACATTTGGCTGCGGGCGGGTTTTATCATTAAGTGGGTTTGCCTCTACTTTATCCTTAGTTTGACTTGCTTGCAACTTATTGTTACAACTTGTCATCATGCTAAGCGTGAGCAAACTCATGAACATTAAAACAAACTGATTTTTTATCATTTCAATTTTTTTAAACAACTTCATTACTTTCCTGCGGTCAAAGCATCAGCGGAATACTTTACTTTACTCCTTTTAATTGATTTACCGTCTTTCATTTCTGGAAAACTCACTAAAAAACTATGCTCGTCAATCAAATTAATTAAGTAGTGTGTTGTACCTGTAGGCAGCGTGGCGACTGCTGTATTGTTACCTGATAAATCAGCAGACATCTGAAACCATTCTTCTTCTTTTTCACCACCGTTTAAGGTGTATAATAAATTTGCCTTTACAACTTTAGCACCGTTTTCCGTGTAAGAAAAAGACACTTTATTGCCGTCTTTCGTGTTTGATTGCACAGTTGGAATAGTTTCTTTGTTCGGCAGCTCTTTTTTATAAGATGCGTTATAATAAGGATAACTTGCCTTCATTTCCGTTAGCTTTTCTGTCAATTTTTTGTTGAGTTTACTTGCTAATTCGGGCATTTCGTCTGCCAAATTTTTTGCCTCCTCAATGTCAACTCTCACTGATTTTCCGTTTTCCGTTTTATATAGCTGATACAATTCTAATTCTTCCATCTCCGCATTTTCTAGGTGGTCATAATTTCTGACCAGTTTATAATCTCCTTCTCGAATGGTACTTTCTAAATCACCGTGTGGAAAATGCCACATCATATCTGTTCGCTCTTTCCCCTTGCTATTTTTAACCAATTTTGCGTCTGTCACATCCTTCAATAATAAATCAGAAATGTCAGCACCGTCCAAGTTTTTTCCTTCAGGCTTTTTCGTTCCTGTCAGTGCCAAAATCGTCGGATAAAAATCAAGCCCATTTATCATCACATCTGATTGCACACCTGCTTTGATTCCCGGTCCAGTGATAATCAATGGTACCCGTGTACCACCTTCCATAGCTGATACTTTTCCTCGGTCCAAGGGATAATTATCCGTGATCACTTCTTTACCTTTATTTTCCGCACCGCCGTTATCAGAAGTCAAAATTAAGTAGGTATTTTCATATAATTTATGTCCCGGCCAACGTGGGTCATCTGTTGTCTTCAAATATTCAACCACCTGACCCACCCGATAATCAAAGTCTTCAACCATGGAACAATACCAGGGATTTTGTTGTCCTTTCAAATGCCATTTCTTATGCTTCGTCGGGAATTCTTCACCAAATTTCTTCAAATATTTTTCCAAAAGACGGCGATTCCTAGTCTGAATCGGCGCATGTACAAACCACTCTGCATAGTATAAAAAAAATGGTTTTTCTTTTGATTGGTCCATGAATTCTATGGCATCATCCGTTTGTTCATTAACGCCAAAACCGTTTTCATCCAAAGGATATTTCTCATCTGGGTCACCAGTAGAAAAGCCAGTCAAACGGTTAGGTTTCATGCTTCTGGTAACCCCTCTATTCGATCGTGTAAAATCAAAACCTTGATCTGCGGGCTGTGGGAAAGAATGATGATTTATTGCCATATGCCATTTACCAGAATGACCAGTTACATAATTGTTAGTCTTTAAAGCCCTGGCAATTGTCATTTCGTTTTCAGGCATCCGACCACTGTACCAAGGAGACATCATCCGCGATGATGAAGCTTTGTCTGGTCTCGGAGGTGAGCCACCAACTACGTGCGTCTTTTGTGCACGTGCAGGATGATTCCCACTCATAATCGCACAACGGGAAGGTGCACAAGTTGGTGCAGGTGAGTAAGCTTGCCAAAACATCGCTCCCTCTTTTGCTAATGCATCCATATTCGGTGTCTCGTAAAAAGAAGGTTCGTCAATGTCGTAGCATTTTACGTCTTGCCAACCCAAATCATCCGCTAAAATGATAACAACATTCGGCTGTGGGCGGGTTTTATCATTGATTATATTTGCTTCCGTTTTATCCTTAGTTTGACTCGCTTGCAACTTACTGTTACAACTCGTCATCATGCTAAGCGTGAGCAAACTCATGAATATTAAAACAAATTTATTTTTCATCATTTTAAATCTTTTCAACTTTTAAATAAAAAGCACCCCAATCTTCTTTCGCTGCCGTCGTAAACCAAGCGCGCAGATTAGCTTGTCCTTCTGGAAAATATCCGCGAAAGACTAAAGACTTGGCCTTTTTTTCTACTTTCATTTCCTGTTTCCAACCTCCGATTTTCACTGCACCTTTCACAAAATCAAAAGCCTTTCCGGGACTAATAGCGTCGTAATTAATGGTAGCATCCCTACCCTTTTCTAAGCCAGCATTAATAGCCAAATCGCTTTCGAGCGGCCACCGACTCATGGTTATTTCGTACGCTCCACTTTCCGCAAAAGCGACAATATACTCTCCTCCAAAAGGATTCTTTTTACCATCTCGAACGTGATTTTGATGCCACGGAATAACCGAGCTAACCACATGCGAATCATGACAAGTAAATTCTGTCGGGTTTTGTTTTTCATCACCCAAAATGATAATTGGATAGCTGCTGAATTGTGTAGAAACGGATTTCCACCACTCGTCATAATAGCCGCGCATTGTTTCTACTTTCGCAGGATTTACTGCTGCTAAATCCTTTTCTTGTCCTGGGTCGGTCGTGAGATCGTACAATTCTTTACCGTTGACCAATCGCCATTTGTCGGACATGACCGCGCTTTTATTCCACTTCACTGGCTCTTGCATGCGCTGACTATCTGTTATCAAGTAGTTACGTTTGAGCTTCTTTTTCTCGCCTTTCATTAAAAAGGAAATATCTGTTCCGTCTAAGTCTCTTTTTGGTAAACCCAAACCACACAAACTAGTTAAAGTCGGTAGAAGATCTACATTCGCAGTCACTTCTGATACGTCTTTGCCACCACCGATTTTACCATTTGGATAAGAAATGAAAAACGGTACTCGATGCCCTCCTTCGTACTCACTGTTTTTTGTGCCTTTCATCCCGGCATTATAACCATACAATTTACCATCTTGCTTTTTATAACCCGCAGAGGTACCGTTGTCTGTCATAAAAATTACAATAGTATTTTTGTCCAATTTTAGCTTTCGTAATTCTTCCTGCAAACGTTTAAAGTTATCGTCCACATTCGTAATCATACCGTAGAATCGTTTCTGAAATTCGGGGATGTCTAAATCCTTGTATGGTTCATAATATTTAAGCGGTACATTAAATGGCGAGTGCGGTGCATTGGTCGAAATATAGCAGAAAAATGGATTGTCCTTTTGCGCTTTGATGTAATCGATTGCCTCGTCAAACCATACATCCGTACAGTATCCCTCAAACTTTTTCGGCTCACCGTTTACCAAATATGTATCGTCGAAATAATCATTATTCCACAAATCGTTGGTCTGCCCTACTCCACCGCCACCATGCGCAACGACGTGTTTAAATCCTTTGTCTTGCGGACGCGACGGATAAGCGTCACCCAAGTGCCACTTACCAAAAAGCGCAGTTTCGTAACCATTATCTGAAAAGACATCCGCCACTGTCACTTCTTCTTTTCGCAAAATTGAACAACCGCCGATGGTATGCCACACTCCTGTCCGATTGGCATAACGCCCCGTCAAAAGTCCTGCCCGTGTTGGCGCGCAAGTTGGTCCAACGTGAAAATCAGTTAGACGAACTGATTCTTTATAAAAAGCATCAATCGCTGGAGTTTTAATAATAGGATTCCCGTGACAACCGAGATCGCCGTAGCCTTGATCATCCGTAATGACGACAACGACATTGGGCTTATCAATTTTGGACTGAGCTTGCAGACTGCCAGCGAAAAATTGTAGGAGAAAAACAAGGCTAATTAAAAGGATATTTTTTTTCATGAATTTTGTTTCTTATTTCAATTTAGTATTACACAAAAAATAATTTCAGCATCTTTACCCTCCCCGAAAACATCTAACCTGCTCTCCTTATAGTCGTTACGGCTAAATTTTTTCGGGGCAGATTCTGAAGTTAATTTTTCGTTGTAGCTTAGACTTTCTGAAATCGGTTTAGTTTATTTGGTCAACCTATTTATATTCTTATTGCGATAGTTGCTTTTGCCATGCTGTCAACATTATCGAAAGTTGCTCCGTTTTTTCGACTTTCACTTCCGCCAAATTATTTTTCTCAAAAGGGTCATTAACTATATTGTACAATTCCGTTCGTGTTCTTTTTTTATTAGTCAACAGTTTCCAGTCTCCAAAACGCACTGCCCCCGCAGCCCATTGGTTCTCACTATTATTACGCGAAAATCGCCAATCCCAAAAAAGTGGTTTAGTACGCTGAAAAGTTTCACCGCTGAAAATATTAGCAAAACTTTCGCCATCAGGATTATAATCTTTTGGTAGTTCGATGTTCGCCAATTCACAAAAAGTCGGCAACAAATCGACGGCTGATAAAACGCTGGTACTATCGGTCTTGCCCGTTGCGGTTTTACCTTTTTGATAAGCAATAAAAGGGACATTAACTCCGCCTTGAAAAATATCGACTTTGCGCCCTCTGAGTCCGCCTGTCGAACCCGCAGTCTTTGAAGGGCCCCAGCCTGCTGGTCCATTATCGCTCGAAAAAATAATCAAAGTATTTTCTTCCGCATTCATTTTTTCTAAGTAATTCAACAGACGTCCTACATGATAATCTGCATCAGTCAACACAGCATAATAAGTTTCTTTATCTTCAGAAAAACCTTTGTACGGAGCACGTTGTTCATCCGTAGGCCACAGCGGCGTGTGTGGATCTTTCAACCATAAGTTGACGAAAAGTGGTTTTCCTTTGTTCTTATTTCTTTCCCAAAAATCAATTGTTTCGTCCACCGCTAAACGGCTCGAACTGTGTACCCAAAGCGTGTCACTGTCCATATAACGGGTGGTTGAAAAATGCTTGTCGCCCTTCCATGTCGGACCATTTCCGTTCCATACACGGGTTTCATCGTAGCCATAATGCTTAGGTTGTGGCGCTAAGGTATCTCCATTCGGAAATCCACCACCACCGAGATGCCACTTGCCGAAGTGTGCCGTGGTGTAGCCTGCATTTTGCAACATTTGTGGCAGATAAACGGATAGTGTATCGTCCAACCAATTCGGCATTCCTCGCTTGATGTTCTTTTCTTCAGTCGCAAAATGACCGTGTACGCGATTTTCTGCGGGGAACTTTCCGGTTATTACCGATGCTCGGCTAGGCGAACAAACTCCGCTTGTTGTATGAAACTGAGTGTACTTGGTACCTTTTGCAGCTAATTTGTCAATATTTGGTGTAGCGACTTCCGTTGCTCCGTAACTGCCCAAATCACCATAACCCCAATCATCAGCAAAGATGAAGACGATATTAGGTTGCTCATTTTGAGCACACATTTTTACTGTTGTCGTGAGTAACAGACAAAAGATAAGGGTATGATTAAAGGCGCTAAAAAAGCGAAACATATATTTAAGTATTACACAAAAGTTAATTTACTTAATCCAAGTATTCCAGTGGCGTAAATTTAATACTTTTCAAACTCGCTTTATCATTTTTACCTTCAATGAAAGAAACAGTAACCGTATGTTTGCCCGGTTTGTCAAATTTGATTAGTCCCATTTCATAGGTATTATACACGTGAGAAGAATTTTGCTCGTTTTGAAGCATTGCTCCCTCTTCTGTTTCAACACGCCAAACCATACGTCCTTCGCCGCTGTAATTCAAGTCTACACGATAGTAGCCAGGCTGCATAACTTCAAATTCCCAATTTAATTTACTATCCTTTGTCCAATCTTGTGCTTGAGAAACGTGTTTCCACTCTCCAAATTTTTCCATCCATCTTTTGTGTTCTATTTTGACATTTTCTGCTTGAGCAAAACCGACAGGGACAGTGGTCGTGAATACTGGATCAATACCGAAACCCTCGGTGACTTCTGGCTTACCTTCTGTTTCTACTTGAATAACCGAAATCAATTTTTCGGGACGGGCGGCAGGTAAGTGAAAAGTTGTCCAACCGTTTTCTGTAGTAGTATTGATAGACTGCGGACCTTTATCCGTTAGAAGATTAGCTGCTTTAATTTTATTTTTCAAACCTGGAACAGAAAGTTTTCCGTCCAATGGCCAGTTATATACACACAAGTTTATTTTGCCATCAGCAGCAACTGTTGCATCGCCCCAAGGCAAAACATGTCCCCAAGGAGAAGAACCAGTTTTGTATAAAACTTGTGGATATTTTTTAATCCATGCACCCGATTTCTCTAAAGAACTCGTTGCACCTGAAGGAACTATTCCTGCTGGATCAGGACCTACATTAAGCATGTAAGTACCGCCACGAGCTACAGTAGAAATGACGTTAGTCAAAATACGTTTCGGGCTTTTCCAATTGTTATCATACCAAGCATAACCCCAAGAGTCATTAGTAACATCTACCGATTCCCATAAACCGGGTACATTCTCTTCGGGAATATTCATGTCTCCGAAAGATTTGTAATCACCGAGACCGTGACCTGCACGACCTGCAACAAGTGCATTAGGTTGATTTTTATGAACGATTTCAACCAACTCTTCTACATATTTTTTCTCCATATCACCCGGTGTATCAAACCAAATGATGGCAATGTCACCATACTCCGTTGTGATTTCCTTGATCTGCGGTAAACACTTCTCTTTGAAATAGTAATCAAACCCGACTTCCTCCCCTTTTTCGTTCACCTTTGGTCCTCTGTTACCACCCGGAAAAGTCCAATCTTGGTTATGTGAATAATAAAACCCAAAACCTAAGCCTGCTTTTTTGCAAGCTGTCGACAATTCTTTCATTGGGTCACGTTTGAAAGGAGTCGCGTCCACGATGTTAAATTTATTGGCTTTAGAATGATACATGGCAAAACCGTCATGGTGTTTACTAGTAATGACCACGTATTTCATCCCAGCATCTTTCGCTAATTTCACAATAGCATCTGCATCGAAATCTTGTGGATTGAAGTTTTTTGCTTCTGCCATATAATCTTCTGGTGCAATGCCAGCACGACGTGTACTCATTATCCATTCGCTGATACCATAATAGGTTTTGCCCTCCCATTTGTTGGCGATATTAGAATAAAGCCCCCAATGAATAAACATGGCATAGTTGCCGTCAGCGAATAAAGCTGTACGCGCATCTTCTTTGCTGCTCTCTATTCCATCTTGACTTCCCCACATTTTATCCATGCCGCCTTTGTCCTTTTGTGCGTAACAAAAAGAAACCGTGAGCAGCAGGATTAAGGTTAAAATGTTTTTCATAGAATTATTATTTATTAGTTATTGGTTTATTAGCAATTTGGCAGAAATAATCTAGTGGTTTGTCAACGTTTAAATGACTAGATGAGTTTGAGTGTATTTTGAGTATGAACAAGGCGCAGGTTCGGTCTGATAGGCGTAGCTATCAAGGCCGGTTCTGTACTCTACCCCTTTTAATCAAATTGTAACTGTACAACCCGTTTTGCTCAGGGAGCTCCTGCGAATTGAGGACATTTGAACTTGTATTTGACACTTGCACTTGAATTTTAAAAAGTGCAAGTCCAAGCGTCAAGTACAAACTCAAATGCCCGCTATCGTAAGTAACACTGAACAGTTACATCAAATTTTAAATCCCTCATTTCGCTCCCAATCAAACGAGGTATTATAAATGGTCTACCGATTAGCCTTTTGATTTCTTCGACGCCTTCTTCGGTGCAGCCTTTTGTGCAGCCCTTTGTTCTTTGGTCAAAATGCTCTTGATAATTGCTTTATTACTTTTGCTAATTTCTTTTTTCTTTGCTTTAATCTCGTCTTTACCGGCACCTGCCTTAGTCATTTTTGAATTTTCCACTACTTTTTTGAGGTTCAAAGCGTTGATTTGCTTTTTTTGGTCAGTGGACAAAGCTAGATTTGCATCTGATGCAGAAATGGTCGCATTCAATTTTTCTGTTGCTTTTTCTGCTCGTTTCTTATCCTTATCAGTAGCGGTGGCATAGAGTTCATCTATTTCTGCATCCGTCATTTTTTCTGCGACTTGCTTTGGCTTTTTCCCTGACTTTTTCTTGGAAGCCGTATCAGCCCCTTTTCCCTTCTTACCTTCCCCTTTCTTACCTTTCATTTTTTTACGGTAATCTTTTTTTACTTTGGCTTGTTCTGGGGTGAGAATGTCCTTGTTGATCTTCGCATTCATCGCTTTATTCAATCCCTTTTTTTTGGCTTTGATTTCTTCTTTATTAGAATTGCTTTTACTGAAAGCTGACATTTCTTCCGATCGCTGCGTTTGCAGTGCGATTATTTGCTCTCTCTGAGACTTGGTCAAAGCTAAAGCAGGATTTTCGCTTTTTAATTGGATGTCTATTTTATCAGTTGCTTTGATGGCTTTGCTGCTGGCTTTGGAAGATTGAGCAAAACCTGTATTACATATTAATAGCAAAGCAGCTATGGCAAGAAAGAAGTTGATTGATTTCATAATTTAAAATGATTTGGTAAATAATAAGAATATCAAAGAGGCGAGACAAGCTTTAATGCTTCTGACCTTTTCTCTTTGTCAACCTGACAAAAATAGTATAGCCAGCAAATCATTTTTCACTAAAAAATTACAATTGTTGGCGCAAATCTTTCATAAGGGCTAAAATATAGCACCAAAAGGGTTTTTCGGCCTTTGACTTTTAGGGCTTATCGCCTTTTAGATTCAGAATGTTTATTAGGTCTCATCAAGATTGACTGACAAAAAAAGCAGGTATTTAAAGAGAATACGGTACAAAAGATAAGAATGAAAAAAGTACTCTTTGCCCATCTGGCTGTTATTTTATTTGCACTAAAAGCTACACTTCATCTAAAATGAAAGATTTGCGCAAATCATTGATATTTCCACTACATCTCCTTGCACGCGTGATTTTTATATTTGTTTTGATCATTTATGGGGTGATTAACCTTTAAAAATTGTCAGACACTTACGAAATTTTCTTCTTTCCTGTTGTAGTGCTATTGGATAAAAAATCTCCATCAATGGCGGTTACCTCACATATTGCCGACAGAACGTGTTAGCGGAAAAATCTTTCCTTCGTAAGTTATCAAGCAGTAATCAGAGTTCCGATTCAAAATACGTCACACATAATTTTTCAAGGTACTTAAGTAGGCTAATCCACCTAAAGAAAGAAACCGACAAATACCATACTGTCCGTCGGTTTCTTCCCTTGCATTTCTGAAATAAAAACAAGAACTTAATAAACTAAATCGGCCATGCGGAAAACCTTGCTTTATTCTCTCCTTTTCCTCTTTCCCTTTTCACTTCTATAGAAAGGAATAAGAAGCTCTAAAATGCATTTTTACTGAGCAACTTCTTACATGTATAACCAGTTGATTATCAATAACCCTAGTCCTCGTTAATTAAAAAACCAAACAAACTTACACACTTAAAAAAAAAATAATGAAATTTTTTTTTACCCTTCTACTCACTTTCTTTTTATGCTCTACATGGAGTTTTGCTCAGGATTGTACTATTGGTGCTACTGTCGGTAGTTGTTGTACTTTTACTATGGATGGGGTTTTAACGATTCCTCCAGGTGTAGACTTAGAGATAGAAGTTGAAGCCTGGGGAGCAGGAGGAGGCTCACCAGAAGCCGTTAATCATAGAGCTGGCGGTGGCGGAGGTGCCTATTGTATTGACACATATGATGTGACAGGATGTGAAACCTTCCCGATAACTGTTGGACAGGGAGCTTTAGAAATGGATGGTGGAGACAGCTCTTTTGATTTCGGAACTGGTAATATAATTGTTGGAGGAGGTAGTTTAGGCGGTCTAAATACCGGAGGTGCAGGGGGAACGGGGCCTGCTGGATGTACACCTGGCGGGGCAGGAGGAGATAGGGCATCTGCACCTGGTATTAGCGATGGTGGCGGCGGTGGCGGTGGTGGTTCCGGACCTCCCGGACCTCCTACTACCGATGGGAATCCTGGTGTACTAAATACAGGAGGTGCCGGCGGTATGGCCGGAACACCTGGCGGGGCAGGAGGAGACGGTGGAAACATCGGATTTCTCGGTATGGATGGAATGTTTCCAGGTGGTGGTGGTGGTGGAAAAGGTACAACTTTTACTGGCATGATTGAACCTGGGACAGCAGGTGGACATGGACGGGTGATAATTTGTGTTACTGAATCAACATCAAATGTTCCAGATTGTGATGATGGCCTTTGCTACACTGTAGATTCATATAATACTACCATTTGCGAATGCGAAAGTATCGGAACTCAACCTACTGAACCGGCTACCGAATGTTGGGAAACTGCTACTTTCAATAATGACCCTACTATCTGTAATTGGGAGATCACTGGTACACAACCTACGGAACCAACTACCGAATGTTGGGAAACGGCTACTTTTAATAATGACCCTGCTATTTGTAATTGGGAAGTAACGGGCACACAGCCTACTGAACCTACTACTCAATGTTGGGAAATCGCAACCTTTAATAACGATCCCACTATTTGTAACTGGGAGGTCACTGGCACACAACCTACGGAACCAACTACTGAATGTTGGGAAACGGCTACTTTCAATAACGACCCTGCTACCTGTAACTGGGAAGTAACGGGCACACAACCTACTGAACCGGCTACCGAATGTTGGGAAACTACTACTTTCAATAACGATCCCGCTATTTGTAACTGGGAAGTAACTGGCACTCAACCAATGGAACCAAATACTGAATGTTGGGAAACCGCCACTTTCAATAATGATCCTGCTATTTGCGATTGGGAAGTAACGGGGACACAACCTACTGAGCCTACTACCGAATGTTGGGAAACTGCTACTTTCAATAACGATCCCGCTATTTGTAACTGGGAAGTAACGGGTACGCAGCCAATGGAACCGACTACGGAGTGCTGGGAAACCACTACCTTTAATAACGATCCCACTATTTGTAATTGGGAAGTAACGGGCACACAGCCTACTGAACCTACTACTCAATGTTGGGAAACCGCAACCTTTAATAACGATCCCACTATTTGCAACTGGGAGGTCACTGGTACACAACCAACGGAACCGACTACGGAGTGCTGGGAAACCACTACCTTTAATAACGATCCCACTATTTGTAATTGGGAAGTAACGGGTACGCAGCCAATGGAACCGACTACGGAGTGCTGGGAAAC
>Ga0209187_1000720_pt1 | contig 50166 bp, 53 predicted proteins | sample BantaG_FD_187430 | JGI IMG/M metagenome (GOLD analysis project Ga0209187, IMG submission 187430) | Marine algal microbial communities from Bantry Bay, Ireland - BantryBay_4 metaG (SPAdes) (version 2) | ecosystem: Host-associated > Algae > Red algae > Unclassified | place: Bantry Bay, Ireland...
AAAATAAAAAAACAAAGTTCATCTCTCCAGTCGGCCTACGGCCTCCTTCCGAGATGAACTTTACTCCTTGAATGCAAAGAGTAAGATCATTATTATTTCACTAAGACACAGTTAAATGAACTATTCCATCAGTTTAGAAGAGTACTCATGTAAAGGCGTTTTTCAAAACGCCTCATCAGAATGCACACCCACCCCATTTTGTTGCCGCAGGCCACAAAATGTTTTAGCACGAGGTCCGAAGGTCATAGACCGTCTCCAGATTTTTCTTGCATTTGCATTTTTGATTTGCCATTTTCATTTTGAAGAAAAAGATATAAAACGTAATAAATGATTAGATAAATAATTAGTCTATAATCAATTTAAACTATTATTTTTATTAATAACTAAATCACTATGCTCCATGAAGCAGGGAATATATTATTTACTCATCTTATTTTTGCACACCAACGTTGCTTGTCAAACGGAAAAATCTAATGTAGAGCATGCCTTAAATCATGATCATCATAAACACTTTCAACTTAATAAAGAATTAGTTGCTATTAAAGCATTGGGTGTAGAATTGATGTTTGAATATTTACCTAAGACAAAATTTAATCATGAGTTTGGATTTGGCCATATTGCAGAAATAGTTAGAATTTTTGATTATGAAGACCATTCCTTGAAGGATGAATTCTTTACTAGGAAATTTGATAAGAAAGGAAGGCTCATTTATTCCGAGGTAGCTAGACAAAAAGTGGGGGTATTGGATTATAGTAATTACAAATACAATGCACAAGATCAACTTATTCAAGAAGATAGATACGTTTTAAAAGTAGGCTTAGAAAGCCAAACCTTTTATGAATATGATCCCGATGGGTTTCTTAAAAGACACTATATTAAGGATGGCCAAGGTAAAAGTAGATGGGATTATAATTTCATTTATGATGGACAGCAACTTGTCAAAGAAGGTGATGGACAAAATTCTGGGAAATCAATCGTCCAATACCAATGGGACGAACAAACTCGCTTAGTAAATGTCACTTGGAGGGTAGACAATGAAGTAACAGCAGATTACAAATATAAATACGATGATCAAGAAAAAAGTTTAACCATAAAAAATACACGAAACATAGGAAGATATACTAAATATTCATTCGATCGGGAAAATCGGATTCATAAAGAAGAAGATTATAGGCAGGATATCTTAAATTGTACTTATTATTATACCTACATAAAAGAGAAAGTGAGTGAGCGAAAAACCGTATGGAAAAATGAAGAAGAAACCCTGCTTTGGACTTTCGATCGTTTTGAAAATCCTCTAAAGATTGCCCATATTAAAAATTATGAAAATAAATTTCCAAATGAATTTTCTAATTACGAATATGATATCCATAATAATTGGATCAAAAGGAAACATATAAAAGATGGCCTTATTGTTATCGAAAGAAGGAAGATCAAATATGCACCTTGATTCAGATATCAAATCGTTTTGCGTTCAGAATTATAATACATATAGAAACTCATATTTTGGATTCATGATTGTATTGACCTCGAATTTTGCCAAGTGATGTTGAATTTGCCAATAGGTCGGCAAAGCTTTTTCATTGTTCATTAGTAACTTGGCCTATAGACTACAATTTACGTTCATGGATATTATTATGAGTATAGGAGATTTATTGGCAAGGTTATAAATCATTTATATATTTCTATTATCAATACCTCCCAGATGTGAAGGAATTGAATTAGACAAATTATTAACTGCAATAAATGCAAGAATAGAAAAATTGTTGGATAAGGATTATTGTATTGGCCATTCTTATTTTATGACCATCAAAGATAAAACGAATCCAATAAAGGACTTACAACACATTTTCCAAAACAAAATCCTTTCATTGCTACAAGAATACTTTTATGGAGATTGGGGAAAGATCCCTTTAGTGATTGGCGATAAGTTTGTTAACCGAAAAGAAGAGGACGTGAGTTTTATGAGTTCCAACTATGATAATGATGATTTAGCAGATTATCAATCTAAATCAATCTATACCTTTACAGAAGCAAATTCATGGACGCTAGAAAATTTTAAATCAATTTGTGTCTAATCCCAAAGGCCCAATACAGGTGTTTGAGCATCATTGGTTGAGAGTGGATGATGCCATTGGATTTACCGAAAGTCATTTTGATGCTTTAGTAAAGTACGGAGATCAAACCAAAGAGAAATATTTTACGGTTGGTCATCAACGGGTGAAATTTGGACAGAACGTCGGCGTGATTCAGGTGAAAAATTTTACCATCGAAATCCTCCCGAAAGCAGACCGGTCTGCTGGAGATGAAGCGAGTAAGGCAAAATGGCGAGATGCTTTACTAACCATTTTGCAAGAATGCAAATTGATTAAAATCTAATCTATTTCAAATGCAAGATTGAAATTGCGGTCCGCCTCCATTTTAGATTTGTATTATGATTTGTTTTTTGACTGAGGTCGAAAAAATATATCAACACGGATTGCGGAAGAATTACCGAAAGGTAGATCGAAAAAGAAATGAAAAGGATTATTTATAATCATAATCACAAACGAAACAGAAAGCACTAGGCTGGTTGACTCCTGTAGAATTTGAATTAAAATTAAAACAAGAAAACTTCAATCCGAAATTAGTTTTGCATGATCATCATAAAAATGTACCTTCAAAACGAATTGGGTTTTAGTAGGCATAAAACGGCAAAAAAATCCATAAAAGAAAAAGTGACTAAAAAAGTTTAGGCACTAATTTGATGAAATATTTTATCACCGATCAAGAATATTCCTTGATAAGTTGCTCCCCAGCAGAGCTATCTCCGCTTCAACTTGATCATTTAAGATATTTTAAACATTAATTTTTAACAAAAAAGTTATTCACACTTCGGTCTTTATTAAGCTAGGCTGTCAACCTATATTATGTAGCATCATTTATCTGAAATCTGTGTAATGATATCTGAAATCTTTTTTGTTCACCTGTCTTAAAATTCTTTACAACTAAAATGTGTAGGTTCCAATCAAAATTGCCACCTTCTGTTGCTCTCAAAGCCCACGCTTAAAAGAAAATAACCTTGGCATTTTGATAAACACTCCATACTAAAACCAAAATATTTATTCTGAAAGCTTATTTATACGTATGATTATTCATTCAATAAATCAATATTAATATTATAATGAATGATTTATAATGCATTTAATATTAAAATTTAGATAATATTGAACTATATTGAATGATATAATGTTCATTAGGTATAATAAAGATAGATAATGACTGAAATATCGTACAAAAACTGGCATCTTTTAAGTGATAATGCCATCGAAAAAGAAATAGGTCGCTTTATAAAGCAAATGCGGCAACAGCGGAATATGACGCAAGAAGACCTAGCTAATGCAGCCAATATTAGCAGATCCACCTTAAGTTTACTTGAGCGAGGTTCCTCAGGAAATTTGAAAACCCTGATACAAATTTTACGAGTGTTAGATGCTGTACATCTCTTGGAGGCATTTTATTACGAAGCGCCATTGAGTCCAATTCAATTAGCAAAGGCACAGCATAAAGTGAGAGAGCGTGTGCGGCCATATCACAAAAAGAAAAATAAATTAAATCAGAAAAAATCGGCTTGGTAATGATCACCACAGCATTTGTAAAAATATGGGGAACCTTAGTTGGCGCTGTCGCTTGGGACGAAGAACAGCAAGTTGCCAACTTTGAATTTGATCCTTCGTTTATAGAAAAGGATTGGGATTTATCTCCGATTAAAATGCCCATTCAATCAGGTGCCCGAATTTATAACTTTCCAGAACTGCGGCCGGGAAGAGATAGTGCCTATGATACCTTTAAAGGCTTGCCCGGATTATTGGCAGACATGCTTCCTGATAAATATGGCAATCAATTAATTAATGTTTGGTTAGCGCAGCAGGGGAGGCCTGTTGATTCTATGAATCCAGTGGAGAAACTTTGCTTCATTGGTTCAAGAGGAATGGGAGCTTTAGAGTTTGAGCCAAATCAAATAAAACATAAAAAAAATGCATACACCTTAGAAGTGGAAACCTTAGTTGATATCTCTAGACAAATGCTTCATAAACGAGAATCCTTTAATACCGACCTTAGTAAAAATGAGAAACAAGCGATGTTGGATATCCTGAAAATAGGGACTTCAGCTGGAGGAGCTCGACCAAAAGCAGTTATTGCGTTTAATGAAAAAACAGGAGAAGTTAGATCAGGTCAGGCCAAAGCTCCAGCAGGATTTGAGCATTGGTTAATCAAATTGGATGGAGTAAGTGATGCGCAGTTTGGTTCGACTTTAGGATATGGAAGGGTAGAAATGGCCTACTATCTAATGGCCAAAGATTGTAGTATTGATATGATGGAATGTAAACTGTTAGAAGAAAATGGTCGAGCTCATTTCATGACCAAAAGATATGACCGAAGTGGAGGACATGATCGACATCATGTTCAAACTTGGTGCGCAATGAATCATTATGATTTTAATGACATGCAAAGTTACAGCTATGAACAATTGTTTCAGACGATGCGAGCATTGAGATTAGATTATCAAGAAGCAGAACAAATGTTTAGACGAATGGTCTTTAATGTTTTGGCTAGAAATTGTGATGACCATACTAAGAACTTTTCTTTTAGAATGAAACAGGACGAAGATTGGACCTTGACTCCAGCATACGATGTTTGCTATGCTTATGATCCCAAAAGCATTTGGGTAAGCCAACATGCTTTAAGTATAAACGGAAAAAGAAAAAATCAAACCAAGGAAGATTTTCTCAGTATTGCCAAATCTATGAATATCAAAAAAGCGAAAACAATTATTCAAGAGATTTATGAGATCGTAAGTTGTTGGAGGCAATATGCAGAACAAGTAGAGGTAGATCCAAAGAAGCGGAAAGCGATTGAGGGGAATTTTATCAAGATATAATTGAAAGCTGAAACAAAATGAACCCACAGGAAATTCTTAAACAACTAGAGGAGAATTTATATGAGCCACTTGACTTTCTTTGGTTCGGGCATGTGTACTCACATCTAATAGAATCTCGGCTTAATTTATTTAAGCATAAAAACCAATGGGCGATCGTGGCAGAACGATTAGGATATTCGGAGAGAGGAGGACCTTCTTTAAGCCAATCAATTTCTTGGCCATGGGTGACGAAATTGGAAAGTAAGATATAATTAATAGGTAATAGCGCATTGGTTTATATTAGTGATATTATTATTGATTCACAAATTTAATAATATCCGAGATATTCATTTATCCATTTATTATAATGCTTCCTATACAATTATAACTTAAATAAGGTCCAGTGATAACCAAACCTAATTCCCTGCGAATATATAAGTAAGAATGATGATTATCTCATGCATGATGTAAGTTCATTTTATTTAAAGCCAAGTCCATTTACTTAACAAGGACTAGGATGATTAACTATTAAAATTAACAATGATGAAATATTTAAAAATAAAATACCTACCTGCCATCTTATTAGTAACATGGGCAATTTGCATGACTTCCTGTGATCGTGATCCAATTCAAAATGAAGCTCAAGCTGAAATCGAATCACCAGGGATAGAATTCAATGAATCATTAATAGATTGGGCTGAGGTGATCACAGTGAATATTCCTGAGGGAATGACAGAAGAAGAAGGTGTTGAATGGGCAAAATTATTAACAGAGGAAAAAATTGATGAAATAGGGGAAGTTGGAGTATATGATGAATCTAATATTTTAGAAGCTCGAAGTTGCGGTGGTTATAATTTAATTGCTAATTACTATTATGTGACTTGTTCAAGTTGCGGAACTGGTTATCAACATTACCGATATAGAATTTACCAACAAAATTGTAGCAATGGCACCGTTAATTATTGGAGGTTGAATGAATCATTTTGTAGATCATATTGCTAACACCTAATTAGTTATTAAAAACTTTTGTACTGCTTTTAAACTAAAAAAGAGCTTGCCTTTAGGCAAGCTCTTTTTTATTACTACTGATACAACTATTATTTCTTATCACATCATTTTCCTAACACTCCCCGAATACCCAGCATTAACTTCTGTCTTTTCAGGATCTCCTTTATATTTAACCGTTCCGCCAGAACTTGCATTGGCTTTAAAAGATTTCACTGCCCAAACTTTTGCCGATCCACCTGAGCTTGCTGTAGCTTTCACATATTGTGCTTTTAAATCTCTACCGTTTATGGATCCCCCTGAGCTAACATCTACATCTGCTTCATCTGCTTGCCCTTCTAAAATTAATGATCCCCCTGAACTAACACTTAATCTTAGTTCTGAAGTTTGAATTTCTAATTTAGTCATTGCTCCACTTGAAACATTAATATATAAATCTCCCGCTTCTAAAATAGCATCAGATTTTACACTTGATCCTGCAGCGGCACTAATGCCTTCAATATTTCTGTAAGTCAAAGTGACAATAGCTTTTTTATTATTAATCCATTTTCCTTTGCTATCCTTAAATTTGATTTTTAATTGACCGTTTTTAATGGATGTGATTAAGTCATCAGTAGATGCATTTACAGTTTCAATTTCAGCTTTATTAGCATTCCCTTTTACCAGAATCAATTTAACTGATCCAGCGACTGAGATCGTATTGAAATTATCTAATGAACGCGTTTCATCATTGCCTGCAAAGGTGATGATGGTACTTGCTAATAAAAAGAGACAGATGGAGTATATTTTTTTCATAATAATGATTTTATGCTATTTATCTTAATGACTCTGAATTTATAATAAGGTTGCATTGTTCTTGGGAACTGAGCTTATGCACTAATACTCTAAAATAGATTTTATAGCAATAGCTACCTTCTCTGCTGAAGGAATCATGGTATTTTCAAGAACTGAATTTAGTGGCACTGCTGGTACATTTGCTGCTCCTAAGGTGCGCACAGGTGCATCTAAATATTCAAAACAGTTTTCTTGAATCCTTGCGGCAATACTCTGAGCAAATGAATTTTCAACCGCTTCTTCAGTAACCACTAAAACCCTGCCATGTTTCTTTGCGAGATCATAAATTGCTGTTGTATCTAATGGGTGCAGTGTCCTCAAATCAAGAATTTCTACCACGCCATCAAAGTCTTTCGCAGCATTCAATGCCCAATGTACACCCATTCCATAACTTACAATTCCTATTGTATTTTCAGTATCTAACTTCTCTTCATCTAGAGCTAAGAATATTCTGGCTTTTCCAAAGGGAACCACGTAATCGCTATCAGGCATAATGCCTTTTGCTGCGTCTGTTCCTTTCACTTTAGACCAATACAATCCCTTGTGCTCAAAAATAACTACAGGATTTGGATCATAATAAGCGGACTTAAGTAAGCCTTTTAAATCTGCTCCATTGGAAGGGTAGGCTATTTTAAGTCCTTTGATATTGCAAACAATAGATTCCACACTAGAAGAATGATAAGGCCCTCCAGATCCGTAAGCTCCAATTGGAACCCGAAGGATCATGCTTACTGGAAATTTACCATTAGATAAATAACAAGATCTACTTACTTCGGTAAATAGCTGATTCATCCCAGGCCAAATATAATCAGCAAATTGGACCTCTACAATAGGTTTTAAACCGACCGCTGACATACCCACTGTACTGCCCACGATAAATGCTTCTTGAATAGCCGTATTAAAAACGCGGTCATCACCAAACTTCTGCGCTAAAGTCGCAGCTTCTCTAAATACACCTCCTAATCGACCTCCTACATCTTGCCCGTAAAACAAACAATTCTCATCTGCTTCCATTATTTCCTGAACAGCAAATAAGGCACAATCCACCATTACTTTTTCTTCACCATTTTCAGGATGTCGAATTCCTTTTTCTTCCGTAATAGGGGTGGGAGCAAAAACATGCGTATATAAATCTTCAGGACTTGGATCCTTTTCTTTTTGCGAAGCTGCAAAATCTAATGCTACTGCTTCAGCAGTTTTTGACCGAACTTCTTCCATTATGGAAACAGGAATACCTTCTTTCTGCATGGTTTTTTCAAGTACAGGAATTGGATCTCTTTTTCGATGATCTTCTAAATCATCTCTATACCATTCCATCCTCACGCCTGAGGTATGATGATTTAATAATGGAACTCTTGTGTGGATGAGAAAAGGTCTTCTTTCCTTTCTCATTATTTTTATGACCTTTGCAATCTGCTTATATACTTTCTTAAAATCATTGCCTTCAATTGAAATGGCTTCTATGCCTGGAAAACCTTTGGCATATTCTGCAGCATTCATGGCTCTGGTTTCTTCAGCTGTCGCTGAGATGTCCCATCCATTATCTTGCACGACAATTAATAAGGGTAATTGTTTCAATGCAGCCATCTGCATGGCTTCGGAAATTTCTCCTTCCGTCATTGATGCATCTCCTATTGATAATGCAACAATTGGGGCTTCATCAATATTTGGGTCTAAGAGATTTCTTTTTTCTTTGTATTGAATACCCATTGCAATTCCAGTGGTCGGAATGGCCTGCATTCCAGTCGCTGAAGATTGATGTGCAATTTTTGGTTTGTCATCATCTTTCAAACTAGGATGAGAATAATAAGATCTTCCACCTGAGAATGGATCTGATTTCTTTGCTAATAATTGCAACATCAAATCGTATGGTCGCATTCCTATACTTAATAATAAAGCATCATCACGATAGTAAGCAGATAACCAATCTTGAGGTTTCAATTGCATGCCTAAAGCAATTTGGACAGCTTCGTGTCCACGCGATGTTGCATGTACATACTTTGAAACAACCTTGAAATTATTTTCATAAATATCAGTCATGGCCTTTGCAGTAGACATTAGCCGATAAGCTTCTAAAAGAATTTCTTTATTAAAACTGGCTTTGATTTTTGTTTTAGCCTTTGTTTTATTCTTGATTTTTAATTTTTGTCTTTTCACTTAGGCTTTTTTAAATTTTCCAATGGCATTTTTAGCGTAGGCAGATAATACAAGTGATCCGCTCATCATTGCTCTTTCTTCTAATAATTTATCCCAATCATCTGTACCTTCCCAGAATACTCTTTTTAACAAAGTCATAGCTTCCGGGTTCATATTTTTTAGTTCAAAAGCAAACTTATTTAAGTATTCATCCATTTCAATCGTATCTTCAAAAACTTCGGTATACAAACCTTTGGCTTTAGCCCAATGTGCATTTTGCCAAGAAGTAGCATCTATGGCTAGTTGACTAAATGCACTCATACCTATTTTTCTTTGTACAACAGGACCAATTACAAAAGGGCCAATACCGACTGCTAACTCACTTAGTTTTATTGATGCATATTTTGTGGCAATAGTATAATCTGCAGCAGCAGCGATACCAACTCCGCCTCCCACTGCTTTACCTTGTATTCTTGCAATTATTAATTTGGAGCATTTTCTGCATGTATTAATTACATTAGCAAAGCCCATAAAAAAGGTTTTTCCAATTTCCATATCTTCAATGGACATCAATTCATCAAAACTTGCACCAGCACAAAAGGTGCGATCGCCTTTACTTTTTAAAACAATGATCGTTACATTATCATCTTGATCTGCTGCTTCAATGGCTTCTTTTAATCTGGCTAATAATTTACCCGGCAAGGAATTGTGGGCAGGGTGATGGAATGTAATAGTAGCGATTTGATCTTTTACTTCGGACTCTACACTTCCCAAGTGAATATTTTGGTTTTCCATGAAAACATTGATTAGATTCTGATTTTGAAATTTAATGTCACAATTTACAAAATTACTTAGAGGGAATACAATTCAAAGGTCTTTGATATATAATAACCTTGACTGATGGTCTCGGAATATGCCTTTGTATTTTCTCGTAATAAAGGATTACTATGATTCAAATGAATGAAGTGAATTTTAGCTTTTTCAAAAGACTCACTTTTTGAGAAAAGTGCCTTAGTTTCAGGGACAAATGGATGAGGAATTTCTGACATATTTCTACTTGGCAATTCTGCCTCTTCATAAAAGGTAGCATCTAAAAATGCATAATTCACTTTTGAAACTTCCTGAACGATGTCTTTTTTCCAAATATTCCATTTATTAATATCAGGAATAAATAAAGCGGTATTATTTATACCAATTATTTTGAAACCAACTGTTTCAGAAAATTCATCTCGATGTGGGACCAAAAATGGGATAACTTTTAAACCATTTGGCAGTGCAATACTTTCCTCATTAGAAATTGGCATTAGCTGAATATTATTAAATTTTACGAGCTGACTCCATGGGCCATTATTTTCTAAAAATGAGCCCATTCTAGGCATTACATATACAGGAACATTTTTAGCGGCCATTGCTTCGTGACCTAATTGCATTAAGCCAGTGTAATGACCAATGTGTGCATGGGTCAAAAATATGCCTGCTAATTGATAGCCAGAATAAGTGTTTTTCAAGTAGTCATATTGTTTATCAAAATCTGGACTTGCATCAAAGATGTAAAAGCTTTTTGAGTCGTGATCTAATAGACCAAGACAGGAAACCCATTCTCCTTTACAATGGTCATTATCAATAGAAGTACAACATATTTTTTTGCAGCCAATTTGTGGATATCCTGCATCTTGGGCAATTCCAAGGACTATGATTTCTTGACCTTTTTTGTTTTGCTTATCAATCTTGATTAAATTATCTTCTTTTGAAGTTGAATAACAATGGGCCATTAATAATGCAAGAATTAGAACCCAATAATTTTTCATTGCCCTTTTATTTCGTTCCAAGTTTGATATAAAGAATCCTGGCTTGGCCGATTTTCGGGAATTTTTCGCAGTGGCTCGCATTCTTTTAATTTCGCATAATTCTCAGCGGGTAATTGTTGGTATAATTGTGTTCCTTTTGTTTTCCAATCTATCATTTCATCCGAAACTTCTTTAATGGCCTTTCCTGGATTACCTACTATTAATTGACGTTTTTCAAAGATGGAATTAGCTTTTACAAATGTCAAGGCACCTACAATGCATTCATCACCAATAACCACATTGTCCATGATCACCGCATTCATTCCGATCAAGCTATTTCTTCCAATTGTTGCTCCATGAATAATCGCGCCATGACCAATATGTGCACCTGCTTTTAATCGAACCTCTACTCCAGGGAACATGTGAATCGTGCAAGATTCCTGCACATTTGCACCATCCTCTATAACTATTCCTCCAAAGTCTCCACGCAAGGTTGCGAATGGACCAATGTAGACGTCTTTTCCAATAATCACATTTCCAATAATGCAAGCTTGTTGATGTACAAAAGCAGACTCGTGAATAACTGGTTTAAATCCTTTATACTCGTAAATCATAGCATTCAAGTTAAGGAATTTTGGGAAATATTTTAGGTAGATTTATTATTTAGGCATTGCGGAAGCCAAGAGGTGAGGACACCTTTGGCGAAATTCGTTTCCAGCAATCTATTCAAGAATAAATATTATATAAATAAAAAATTACCAAATTAGAGACGTTTTAAAAATCGTCTTACCCGAATGCGAAAAAATAAAATAAGTCCATTAACTTCGCTGTATGGCTTTGCCAAAAAAGAAATCTAACAAATCAGAAAATGAGATGCCTGAAAAGCAAGAGAATAACCCATTGCACGGAGTAAAGTTGGCGGATATATTAGAAAGATTGGTGGAGGTTTATGGTTGGGAAGAAATGGGAAACATAATTGATATTAGATGTTTTAATAATGATCCATCTATCAAATCTAGCTTGAAATTTTTAAGAAAAACGCCTTGGGCAAGAGCTAAGGTGGAGGCCTTGTATTTAGATTTGATAAGTGGTCCAAAATAAATTATTAACTAACTATTCCTCCCAATTACCGGGGTCAAAAGTTTCTGAGTCAAAAGTGGTAGTTGAATACTCATTATTATAATCCATTACTTCACCCGTTTTAAAATCCTCAAAAACATCTGTTCCTGAAAATTTATCATGCCACTTAGCCATAGGAGAGGTGAGGTAAGAAAAGATTTCAAATGGAATAAATCGACATAGAGAGCGAATTACAATGTTTCCAAAATTTGCTTTGCTCCCATTACTATGTGCTACATAGTGATTGGTGACCAATTTGCCAAAGCTTTGCTTAAAGATACCCTCGCTGACTATATAATAAACCAACAGGGTGAAGAATATGGCCATGTAAGATACCAATCCATTGGTAGCAACTCTGTGCGTTAGCCCACCAAGAAAACCTAAAGAATTTATGAAATTAAACCCGGTGATGGCAATAAATAATCCGTCAATGAGATAGTGAGCAAACCTTGCCTCTTTTTTTATACTTGGACCATGCGTAAACACCTTTTGTTCACTGGAGAAATGTTTTATGATAACTATAAAATAGATCAGAGAAAAGATAGTTTGAAATAAAAAAAATACACCAAGTGCAAAAATCCCTCCGTTTTTAAATGCTGGATGAAAGCCGGTCATCATAGAAAAATTATAAGGCAAATATAAAACAAAATAAAAGGCAGCCATTAGTGCATAGGCCTTTAGCCATTTGTTGTAAAAGTTTTCATCCGTCACAAACTTGATAACGCCAATCACCCCAGCTGTTGTAAAGAAAATCGAAGTTATGGTGGTAGCGATAAAACCAAAATTTGACCAATTTAAAAAGCTGCCTTGAAAAAGATGTATGGCTTGGCCTAATAGACCATATGCGTGGATTAAAACACTTATAATAGTTAATATATAGAAAGATTTCTGAGTATTATTCATGGCTTTATTTTGATTCAAAAATACTGTTACAATCTATTAGCTATTTAGTTTCAACGAAACTTACGAAATTTTATCTTTAAATTAGAAAATGCTTGCCACTAAAGTGACAAGCATAATCGTTATAATCAATAGAATCTTACCGAAATGCTCAAAGACTTAATCTCGAAGCTTCGATAGTAATCTTAAAATTTCAATGTATAACCAAACTAAGGTGATCAATAAAGCCATCCCTGCATACCATTCCATATATTTTGGAGCGCCGTGTTCTGCACCTTTTTCGAACATATCAAAATCAATCAATAAATTAAGGGATGCCACACCAATAATCACTAAGCTAATTCCAATTCCGATTGGCCCTGTATTATGCAAAAGCGGCATTTGAATTCCAAAAAATGAAAGCACTATACTTACTACATAAACCAACATAATAGCTCCAGTAGCCATAAATACACCTGCCTTAAAACTTTTAGTTACTTTGATAATCCCCGTTTTATAAATGAATAACATCATAAATAAAACAGCAATGGTCAGTGAGATCGCTTGAAACACTATGCCATCATACATTGCCGCATAGTAAGCGGTGACCGTTCCTACAAAAAGTCCTTCACATAAAGCATAAGCCGGCGCTAAAACCGGCGATTTTTCTTGTTTCCTACTTGCCCAAATGGCAAATACCAAACCTCCAATCAGCCCTCCCCAAAGGAAGATCATATTTGGCATCATATAACTTATCATTGAGGTCATTAACATTAAACCAAATAACATAAATGATTTATTTACAGCACCTTCTACAGTCATAACTTCCGAAATTAAGGAAGCATCAACTTGGGTGTCTACAGCGGCTTTTGCAAAAGATTCTTCTTTTACTAATGGATTTCCGTTTCCTTTAAAAATACTCATAGTTTAAATATTTATTTTTCTCAAATATAGTAACAAAATCGTATTAAATAGAGTTCAATTTTAAATATAGGTAATTATGGAGAAGCTGGTAATCAGTTGATTTGGTAGATTTATATTTTTTAACGAGATAAGACTAAAGTTCAAGGTTCATAGTCGTGGAATTGATGTTTCGCCTTTTCTCGGAATTTGGAACTCGAAACTTTCCAAAGACGCAGTCTTCTCCCACTTTTATATTTTGACTTTAAAATTTATTTGAGATTTTACATTTCACTGCCCTCGGTGTCTCGCAATTGCTTCTCTAATTTTTTCTCTTCTATTTTCTGGACTTGGATGTGAGCTTTGAAATTCAGGTACTCGGCTTCCTCCAGAAGATTCCTCTAAAATATCCATTACGGTTATCAGCGCTTTTGGATCATAACCAGCTTCTATCATTAATAAGACTCCCCAATTATCGGATTCTAATTCTTGATCTCTGCCATATTTCATACTGGCATAATTTCCTACCATGTTGGCAATTTGAGACATGGATTGACTTCCGCCAGAACCTATCATTACACTTTGAATCAAGCCTTGAATCAAGCCAGTTTTAGCCATTCTTTCTGCTCCATGTCTTTCTATTACATGGCCTAATTCATGGCCCATAACACCTGCTAATTCATCTTCAGTATTAAATCTTTCAAAAAGTGCTGCAGTGATAAAAGTCTGTCCACCCGGTAATGCAAAGGCATTTACGGTTCTATTGTCTGCTAAAAGGTGGAAAGCATATGGATAACCAGCTAATCTGGCAGTTTTAGTTGCAGCTAATTTCTTACCTACTTTTTTCACTAATTCTTGCGCTCTTTGGTCGGGGTGTAATCCTCCATACTGTTGAGCCATTTGTGGTGCGGATTGCAAACCCAATTGAATTTCTTGATCAGTCGTCCATTGCACTCTTTGTTCTTCACCCGTTACAGGATTTAATTGAGTATTGGAAAAAAATTTGAACGCTTGGAAGGCAGCCATCGCTAAACCTATAATTAAGAATATTTTAAATCTACTTGTTCCCGCTCCTCTACCTTGACGGCTATAAGGATCTCCTGTACCTCCGTAGTATCTTTTATTTTGTTGATTTCCGTACATGTTTTTTCTTTATTTGTAATGGATGTTTAAAATGTGCTATAAGAAATGTCTGATTAATAAGAATAAAAAATAGACAAATGCTAACCTAATGGAATAGTCGATATCCGGGATTACTTTTATAAAATAACAAAAGATAATTACTGGTAAACATGCTATTGCTATTGATGCCAAAGGGTAACCAATGATCTGCAATAAAAATGCAGGAATATTTTCACTTGGCGCATATGGATAAACTACAAATGCAATAATCATCATGAAAACTATTAAAATAAAACTACTCCACTCTGTTCTAAAATCCATTTTTTTTGTTTTTGTTTTGTTATAACTATCGGACGCTATAAAATGGTCAATTCACTTAAATTAGTGATTCTTTACGATATAACTATTATAATAGTCGTATTTTTATATCTCCCATACTTTAGATGTTCTATAAACTGTACCTTTAAATAATGCAATCATTTTTTCCTCTTGATTATTTACCTCAATGATGTAGGTGCCGATTTTATTTGAAACATGCTGTTCAATGACTTTAGTTCGTAAAATATCTCCTTCATTCGCCTGGCTAAAATGACTTATGGAAGTTTCTATAGAAACTGCTTTCTGGCCTCTTGAATTAGAGGCAAAGGCGAATGCACTATCTGCAAATGAAAAGCTCACCCCTCCGTGCAGAATACCAAAGCCATTGAGCATTTCCTTTCTAACCTCCATTTCCAAAATGCAAAATCCTGGACCTTCATCAATTCTTTTTATCTGCAGCCATTGGCTATACCAATCCTGCTCCATCATTTTATCAATTATTGTAGTCGCTGTAAATTTATCCATGGATGATTTTTATTTTATCTATTTAGCTTTGCCCAATGCTTTGCAAAATAAGTTATAATCACATCTGCTCCAGCTCTACGAATAGACAAAAGCGTTTCTTGCATTGCACTATCTAAGTCCAACCATCCTTTTTCTCCTGCAGCGATTAACATCGCACATTCTCCGCTTACATGATAGGCGGCAATTGGAGCATCATATGCTTCTTTTAATAAATGAATAATATCTAGATAATTTAAGGCTGGTTTAACCATTAAAAAGTCGGCTCCCTCTTCATAATCTAATGATGCTTCCATCAAGGCTTCTCTTTTATTGGCTGGATCCATTTGATAAGTTTTTTTATCTCCTGCTTTAGGTGCAGAATCTAAAGCATCTCTAAATGGTCCGTAAAACGCACTTGCATATTTTGCAGTGTAAGACATGATTCCAATTTCTTCAAATCCAGAACTATCTAAAGCTTCTCTGATGCTTTGCACTCGTCCATCCATCATGTCTGAAGGGCCAATTAAATCAAATCCTGCCTTCGCTTGGGCAACGGCCATTTTACATAAAATAGGAATACTTGCATCATTTACAATTTCTCTGTTTACTACTAAGCCATCATGCCCATCAGAACTGTAAGGATCCATAGCAACATCGCTAATCAAACAAGTATTTGGAAATTTTTCTTTAATGGCTGTAACCGCTTTTAAGTAAAAATTGTCTGCTGAATAACTATAACTAGCAATGGTATCTTTTAGCGCTTCTTCCACGATTGGGAAGATAATGAAATTACTAATACCAATGTCTATACATGATTTAATTTCATCTAATAATAAGTCTAATGACCATCGATAATTTCCAGGTAGAGAGGTAATCTCTTCTTTTTTATTTTTACCATCACAGATGAATAATGGATAGACTAGATTCCCTACTGATAATTGAGTTTCTTTTACCAGATTTCGGATACTTTCAGATCTTCTATTTCTTCGCGGTCTTCTCAACATTTATTTTTGTTTTTCTTTTTTTAGGATTTTTTGGAACAGGATCATGTCCATGAGATCCCCATGGATGACAACTAAAAATTCGCTTCATTCCAAGCCAAGCGCCTTTAATTGGACCCCATTCCTCAATGGCTTCGATCATATAATTTGAACAGCTTGGTTCGTATCTACAATTAGGTGGAAACAAAGGTGAAATGACCATTTGATAAAGTCTTACTGGTAGTATCAATATAGTTTTGATGAGCTTACTCAATTTCAAGGGTATCTGAAAAATAATCTTTTACAAATAAGAAATATGCTTTCGATTGTAGAGGTCCTTTAAGGCTAACAATATTTTTTTGATCATCGAATAACTCCATCAAAACTGTGTTTTCAATTTCGATCTTTTGATTTGGATTGGTATTCTCAATTTCGAAATAACACCAAAGCGCTTGCAAATCATCTGATATTTCTTTCCCAATATATTCGAAGGATTGATCAGTGCCATCTACCTTGATCTTTAATTTTTCCGTCAAATAGTTCTCTACGAATTGATCAGCGGACGATTTTTCTCTTTCGGTTCCTAAGAAAAGTTGATCTTCTTTATCTTTTAAAGCAGTTTCAAAATCATCAATAAAAATATGTATGCTGATCTGTAAGCTTTGGTCTTTTTCACTATACTTAACCAAACATTTGCTCACATGAAACTCATGCAAGCCAGCGCTTAATAGAAAAGTACTTAGTATGCCAAATATAAATAATTTCATCCCTTATTCATTAATAACATAATTACCAAAATTTAGTTTCCCAAAGCAAATTTAACGAAATGATTGCAGCTATTATCGATAAAATTATGACCCAGCTCTTTTTTGATAATTTAAAGATAGACTGGAAAATGGTAGCCGAGGTAATAAGCACTAATACAATGGCAATTTGAGCGAGCTCAATACCCACATTAAAACCCAATAATTGAATAATTAATTCTTGTCTACCTTCATCAGGCATCAAAATGGATTTGAATTGATTTGAGAAACCACTTCCGTGAATTAGACCAAAGCCCGCCGCCATTATATATTGCGCATTTTGTTTGCTTTTAGCACCTAATTTACTTTTGTAAGCAAACCATACATTATGCAATGCGGTTATTAAAATAGTTAACGGAATTAAAAATTCAATGATCGCTGAAGAAAATACCACCTGATCCAAAGCGGCAAGGATTAGGGTGATAGAATGACCAAGGGTAAAAGCCGTAACTAGCCAAAACGAATGTTTCCATTCCTTTAAGGTGAAAATAGCGAACAAACTAACAATAAAAATAAGATGATCGTAGGCTGCCAAGTCCAAGATATGAGTAAAGCCAAGTTCTAAGTATATTCTAAACATAAACTAGATCAAATAAATTCTTAAAAATAAAAAAGGCCTACATAAATGCAGGCCTTTTATATAATTTAACTTTCGATTAATATCTATAATAATCTGGCTTGTAGGGTCCTTCTTTTTTAACACCGATATAATCAGCTTGTTCTTTTGAAAGATCCTCTAATACAACCCCAATTTTAGCTAAATGAAGTCTTGCAACTTTTTCATCTAAATGTTTTGGAAGCATGTATACTTTGTTTTCGTATTGATCCGTATTCAACCAAAGTTCCAATTGAGCCAAAGTTTGATTAGTAAATGAATTTGACATTACGAATGATGGATGACCAGTAGCACATCCTAAGTTTACTAATCTTCCTTCTGCCAAAACAATTACATCACTACCATCAATTGTATACTTATCAACTTGAGGCTTAATTTCTACTTTGCTATCGCCATAAGTTCCGTTTAACCATGCCATGTCAATTTCATTATCAAAGTGACCAATATTACAAACAATGGCTTTGTCCTTCATATTTCTAAAATGTGGCTCTGTCAAAATGTTGAAGTTCCCTGTAGCAGTAACAATAATGTCTGCTTCTTTAACTGCATCTTTCATTTTTTTAACTTCAAATCCTTCCATTGCTGCTTGCAATGCGCAGATAGGATCGATTTCAGTAACGATAACTCTACAACCTGCACCTGCTAATGAAGCTGCAGATCCTTTTCCAACATCACCGTATCCAGCGACAACTGCTACTTTACCAGCTAACATTACATCAGTAGCTCTTCTGATTGCATCAACACATGATTCTCTACATCCGTATTTGTTATCAAATTTCGATTTAGTAACGGAATCATTTACATTGATAGCAGGCATTGGTAGCGTACCATTTTTAACTCTTTCATATAAACGGTGAACTCCTGTAGTCGTTTCTTCACTTAATCCTTTAATGTCTTTTACTAATTCAGGAAATCTGTCTAATACCATGTTTGTCAAATCCCCTCCATCATCGAGGATCATATTTAATGGTTTGCCTCCTTTAAAAGCAAATAAGGTCTGTTCAATTGCCCAATCAAATTCTTCTTCGTTCATGCCTTTCCAAGCAAAAACTGGAATTCCAGCAGCTGCAATGGCTGCCGCTGCATGATCTTGAGTAGAAAAAATATTACAAGAAGACCAAGTTACGTCAGCACCTAATGCTTGTAAGGTCTCAATTAAGACTGCAGTTTGGATAGTCATGTGAAGGCAACCAGCGATTCTTGCACCAGCTAAAGGTTTAGATTCACCATATTCTTCTCTAAGTGACATTAATCCAGGCATTTCAGCTTCTGCTAATTCGATTTCTTTTCGGCCCCAATCAGCCAAATTGATATCTTTTACTTTATAATTTACTTTTTGATCCACAGATTCCATGAATTTTATTTTTTAATTTAAAATCGAGTGCAAAAGTACAGATTATTGTCCTAGATATTAAATAATCTTTTGGTAAAATTCAAGATATTTTTGGCTTATGTCCTGAATTTCAAACTTTTTTAAATGGTGAAGGCTCTGTTTGACTAGATTTAATCTTAATTGGTGGTCCTGGCTTAGTAATTCCATTTTATGTTTAATGTCTTCAATATTAAATGGATCAACCAATAAACCTGCTTTTCCAGCCGCTTCTGGCATCGAAGAAATATTAGAACAAATGACGGGAATTCCTGTGGATAGGGCTTCAATAATTGGGATTCCGAAACCTTCATAGATAGAAGCGTAGACTAAAAATGAGGCTTGTTGATAAAGAATACTCAGCTCTAAATTGGTAACATTTTCTAAAAATCGAACCCTCGTTTCTAATTGGTGCTCTTCAACATATTTTAAGATTTTCTTTTTATAGGACTTTCCATTGCCAACAATTAGAAGTGGTGGAATTAAATCTTTTGACGAGCTTTGAATTGCCTTAACAACATTAAATAAGTTTTTTCTTTCTATGATAGAACCAACAGAAAGGATAAATTGGTCTGAAAGATTAAATTTTTTTCTGACGACTGCCTTTTCTGCAGCGGTAGCTTTTCTTTTAAATACTGAATCACAAGTTTGATAAATAACTGAAACCTTTTCTTCTTCAATTTGATATTCCTCGATAATATCTCTTTTAGTAGCCTCACTAATTGCAATAACATGTTGACCTTTCTGAAAAGCATATTGACACTTTCTATGATACATCATTCTGTCTGCTGCAGCATATTGATTTGGATATTTTCTAAAAATGATATCATGGGCGGTAACCACATTTGTAATCTTCGTTTTATGAATTCCAAAGGGAAGCTCTTGCGACAATCCATGATAAATTTGAATATTATCTTTTTCTAAATCTTTAAGAATGCCTCTTGATCTCCAAGCAGATTTGAAAAAACTATCTGAAGTTTTTAATTGAAATTTGGAGGGATTAAAAAATGGTTTCGATCTATCATTTTCTTCCAAATTAGGACTATATAATATAAGATTAAAATTGTTCCCTTTTTCTTTTGCTGCTAATCCAAGTAATAAGCTACGTGCATAATTACCTAATCCAGTGGAATTAGTAAATACGCGCTTTGCATCAAAACCAATGTTTGTCATATAGTAAAGTTAGAAAAGAAAGCACAACAAAAAAAGAAATAAGAAAAGGTGTTGAAGAAGACAACCCCTTTTCTAAATTTTGATAAACATCATTTATTTAAACTTCATGTAGCTCAGTTTGATAACCTGAAACTAACTTTTGTTGGACATCAAAAGGCACGGGAGCATATTCAGCAAAACTTCTTGTAAACTTAGCCCTACCTTGCGAAATAGAACGAAGGGTTGAAGAATATTTAAACAATTCTGCCAAAGGTACTTTGACTTTGATCTTTTGATAATGGCCATCACTGTCCATTCCCTGTATTATAGATCTTCTAGTTTGCAAATCACTCATAATATCTCCCATTACATCATCGGAACATAAAATTTCCAAGTCATAGATGGGTTCCATTAATTGAGGGCCTGCACTTTTAAATGCACTTTTAAAAACAGCAGATCCAGCTAGTTGAAATGCCATATCATTGGAGTCAACAGGATGCATTTTACCATCATAGACTGATACTCTGATGTCTCTGCAATGAGAGCCAGTTAGCGGACCCTCAATCATTTTATTCATCACTCCTTTCTTAACTGCATTAGAGAACTTGGTGTCAATAGATCCTCCTACAATGCACCAAAGAAAGACGAGTTTTCCTCCCCAAGGTAAAATTTCGATATCTTCATTTCTTACATTTAAATCTGTAGGTTTTGGCATACCTTCGGTATAGGGCTCAATTCGCATATGCACTTCTGCAAATTGACCAGAACCACCTGATTGTTTTTTGTGTCTGTAAGAATCGCTTGACACTTGAGTAATCGTTTCTCGATAAGGAATTTTCGGCTGAAGAAATTCAATATCAATTTTATTTACTTTTTCAATTCTATATTTTATTAAATCCAAATGCAGTTGCCCCTGACCATGTAAAATAGTTTGTTTCAGTTCTGAAGATTGCTCCACAATAACCGTTGGATCTTCTTCTCGCATTTGTTTCAATGCTTTATTTAATTTTTCAATATCCCCTTTACTAGGAGAAGTGACTGCAGTTCTAATTCTTGGAGCAGGAAATTTAATAGGACGTACGATTGTGTCTACACCTTTTTCATTGAGGGTGTTATTGGTATGCGCATCTTTCAGTTTAGTAGTTACTCCAATATCTCCAGCTTTTAAGGAGTCAACAGGTTTTCTATTCTTTCCATTAGAAACAAAAATTTGATTAAACCTTTCGGAATTCCTGTTTTTCATATTCACCAATTCATCTCCACTTTTTAATTCTCCCGAATACACTTTAAAGTAAGTTACATTACCAACTTGAGGTTCAGATAATGTTTTATAAATGAATATACCAGTTGGACCACTAGTATTACATGCTACCATTTCATCACTATCTTTTAATTGTACACCAGGCATTTCTGCAGGAGAAGGTGCTACATCATTGATAAAGCCCATGATTCTTCCGCTACCCATATTTTGCGTGCTGGATGCACAAAAAACTGGATAAATTTCTTGTTTGGCAAGTGCAATTCTTAAACCTTTTGTTAATTCTTCTTCTGTAAGTGATCCATTTTCGAAAAATAATTCCATAAGGGATTCATCATTTTCAGCAGCAGCTTCTACAATAGCATTGTGCATTTCTTGAGCTCTTCCTATTTCTGATTCTGGAATGTCGACTTTTTCGGGTTTTCCGCCGTTTTCTGAAAAAACATACATCGTCATTCTTAAAGCATCAACAATAGTATTAAAAGAATTTCCTTCATTTAATGGATATTGGAATGGGAGGACTTTCGATCCAAACCTTGCCTTTGCTTGTTCTAAGGTAGCATCAAAATCTGCTTTTTCATGATCCATTTGATTGACCACAAATAAGGTGGGCGTTTTAAAAGTTTGTGCATATTCCCATATAATTTCCGTTCCAACTTCAACTCCATTTACCGCATTTAGAATAACAACAGCAGTATCTGCAACTTTTAAAGAGGATACCACTTCTCCTACAAAATCATCAAATCCAGGCGTGTCAATGATATTGATTTTTGAATCTTTCCACTTTGCATGTAATAAGGTACTGAAAAGAGAATTGCCTCTTTCTTGTTCAATATTAGTAAAATCAGAAATAGTTGATTTACCTTCAATAGTTCCCCTTCTTGCTATTGCTTTGGCTTCAAAGAGCATCGTTTCCGCAAAGGTGGTTTTTCCTGATTTGGAATGTCCTAGGAGGACAACATTCCTAATGTCTTTTGTATCAACTGTCATGTGATTGCATTTAAATGAATAAAAATGATTGAAGTAAAATTGCCATATAATGACTTGGTAATTAAAATAAACATAAAATAATAATTATCAAAATATCGCTTATTATAAAAGATAATTTGGCGAAGGTGAATATTGCCCATTAGTTAATAAGCTAATATTTAATGATTTGACTTAGGCTAATTTGTGTATTAGGATAAAATTATATTAATGGTAAGTGACTATGATTTAGACCATTTTCTTGGCTATGCCTTAAGGCTTTCGCAGCTTCTTTTATACTGTCTTCCAAAGGTTTATAAGAGTAGTTGAGTTGTTCTCGTGATTTTTGATTAAGATAAGTGTATTTATTTTGAGAAAGCCGTATAGTTTCTTTAGTTATCATTGGCGCTTTTCCAGAAAACAAACTTTTCAATTTTTCTACCCTCCATGCAATCGCACCTAGCCAGGATGGTAATGGTGAGCTAGGCCCTTTTTTATCGAAACCTTCAAACATATATTTAAACAATTCGGAATAATGTAGATTCCCGCCATTACAAATAAATCGTTCATTTGTAATTTCCGACTCCATTAAATGTATGGTCATTTTAGCAACATCTCTTACGTCTACATAACCGGTTTTCCCTTTTGGATAAAATGGGATGCCTTTCCATGCTTTAAAAAAAAGGTTACTTGATCCATTTTTCCAGAAACCAGCTCCTAGTACAACGGATGGATTAATAATTACCATATTCAAGCCCTCAGCAGCTCCACGCCAAACCTCCATTTCTGAAAGGTGTTTTGTAATTGCATAATGAGAATTAAATATACTCTTTTGCCATTCTGAATCTTCGTCGATTTCTTGTTCTTTCTTAAATCTACCTATGGCCGCTGTTGAACTGATATGCACAAATTTTTTTATTGGTCGATCAAGACAATGATTGATTAAATTAGCAGTTCCTTTTATATTTAATTCATACATTTTCTTTTTTGCTGATGGATCAAAACCAATCATTGCAGCAGTATGAATTACGTAGTCAGTGTTATCTAATATTTCTTGATAGCAATACTCGTCCATTAAATCTCCTTCTAGCCAATCCACTTGATCCCTTTGATTTTTGACTAAATCGATTGGACTCTCTTTCCTTTTTAAGGCAGTTATGTTGGTATACCCATAATGTAAAAGGTATTTAATAATGTAAGAGCCGATAAATCCTGTTCCACCTGTGATGAAAATCCGTGCTGGCTTATCCATAGGATTTTAATTTTGCGTGGCTATCATAGATGGCACCTCCGCAATTGTCAATGCTTGCACCGGTTACAGATTTATAAATATTCTTTTCTCCCAACAGTCGAAATGCACCCATTAAAGCAATCAGTGCTGCTTCTTTAAAATCTATCAGTTCTTCAGAGGCATTATTTATATTTACGTCTATGCCCATTGCCTCTGTTTCAATTTTTAAACGCTCCATTAAAAAATCATTTTTAGCTCCTCCTCCACAGGCGATTAGGCTTGTTGATTTTACAGCTGAAAGCAATTTAATATTATTTGCAATTTCTTTACTGATAAAATGGACCGCGGTACATAGTTGATCGGCCTTCGAAAGCTTACTTGATTTAAACAATGGAATTACATTTTTCAATATCCAATTATTATCTAGTGATTTTGGTGGAGATTCCTTGTAGTAGGCATTATCATTAAAAGCTGCTAACAATTCAGTATTTAAACTTCCTGACCTAGCTAGACCGCCTTTATCATCATAAGCTAGTCCTAATTGATTCGCAACATGATTAAGTAATTGGTTGGCTGGACAAACATCAAAGGCAATTCTATTATCATTATTTAAATAGGTAATATTTGCAATTCCTCCAATATTTAAATAAAAATCATGAACGGGAAGTAAGTATTGATCTGCTAAAGGTGCTAAGGGAGCGCCTTGACCTCCTAAAGCCATATCTCCGTTTCTAAAATCGGCAATAACCGGTAATCCAGTAATAGCAGAAATACTTGCCCCATCACCAATTTGTAAACTGAAATGATTGCTTGGATCATGGTATAAAGTGTGACCATGGGAGGCCACAAAATCAACCTTCACTCCAGCCTCAATAATAAAAGTTTTAATTGCCTTGCCTAAATAATGACCAAACTCAAAATGGAGTTGGTGGTATTCAAGAGCATTCATTGGGAAAGGCTGAGAGATTTTTTTACGCCATTCTGGAGTAAATGATATATCCTTTGTATTTAGGAACTTCCATTGTTTTAACTGCACATTCGAATCTCCATCACTTGTTAGATCGAATCTGCAAATGGCAAGGTCTAAGCCATCCAAGGAGGATCCTGACATTAAACCTAAGCCGATCAATGCATGTTCTTTCAAGGATTATTTATCCCCTTTAAATGTCATACTGTAGGCTACAACATCTGCGATTTCTGCATCAGATAAAATACCTTTAAAAGGAGTCATGGTGTTTTTGCCATTGGTTACTAACAAGATACGTTCTTGAAAACTCAAGGTGGAAATATTGATATCCTTAGAACCATTTAAGCCTAACTTTCCGTCCTTACCATGGCAGGTAACACAGTATTTCAAGAATATTTTTTCACCTCTTAATTCAGACTCAGAAAGTGCCCCTTCTGTACTTTTATCACCTCCACCACCACAAGCTATAATTCCAATAAAGATGATAATCGCAGTTATATAAATTTTCATAAATTTTACAATTGTTTTTATAAAGATACTAATGTAATCAATATCTATAAAAAATTTAAAATATCGATAAGGTTTGAATTATATAATTTAATCTGGTCAAATGCGCAAATCTTGAAAATTTGTAAGCTTGCTTGAGCTATTAACGAAATGGGAATAAGCACTATTTGCGGCCGTTGAAAAACTTTAACACTTTTTCTGGAAAAAACTTAGGAAACTAGGAAACGAAAAAACGTTTCCTGCGTTTACCGTATATAAGAAAGGCTAAAAATGGATAAAGAAAAACAAATTCTTAATGAAGCTGAACAGTTGTTCAAAAAATATGGCTTCAAAAGTATTACCATGGATGATGTCTCGAGGCATTTGGGAATTTCAAAAAAGACGCTATATAAATATGTAGAAAATAAAGCTGATTTGATTGAGAAAATCATGCATAATCACAATGAGAATGAGAAAGAGCTAATAAATCAGATCAATGCAAATAGCACTGATGCAATTGATGAGTTATTTAATATAGCGATCATGGTTAGGCAGCAATTAAAAGAGATTTCTCCAGCTGCTATTTACGATTTGAGAAAACACTACAAGCGAATATTTGATATGGTGATTTCTATGCATCAAGAATATATTTATGATTGTATAAAGAATAATTTGGAACGGGGAATTGAGAGTGGATTGTATAGAGCGGATTTAAATATGGATATCATTGCACGACTTTATATGGCGCAAACTTTAGGATTAATTGTTGATTCTAATTTTCCATCGGATAAATACAAAAAAGAAAAGGTCTATTCTGAATTTATCAATTATCATTTTCATGCAATTACCTCTAAAAAGGGGGCAGCCATCTTAAATAAAAAACTTAATAAAATACCACTAGGATGAAAAACCAATTCAGCATTTTAGTATTGCTACTAATCTCCTACGCGAGTAGCGGTCAACAACTATTCAGTTTGGAAGAAGCCATTGATTATGCCATTTCTAATAATGGTAATATGAAGATTGAGCAATTGAAACTCGTGGATGCAGATGGAAAAATTCAAGAGTATAAATCTATTGGTATGCCTAAATTAACGGCAAGTGTAGATTATTCAAGAAATATTCAAATTCCAGTGTCTCTTGTTCCAGCAGAATTCTTTGGAGGCCAAGCAGGAGAATTTGCAAAAGTTCAATTTGGATTAAATAACAATTTAACGGGAAACCTTCAATTATCAGCTTTGTTATTTGATGGATCTTATTTACAAGGTTTAAAAGCGCAAAGATTATACAAAGATTTGATCAGTAGAGAGATTAATTTAAAAGAGTATGAAATTAGAACCAATGTTACCAAAGCTTATTTAGCAGTACTGATTGCTGAGAAAAATATTGAAGTATTAAATAATAATATTTCTAACTTGACAAAAGTACGTAATGAAACCAAGATCATTTACCAAAATGGTTTTGCTGAAAAGTTAGATGTAGAACGCTTAGAACTATCATTAGAAAATTTAAACTCTGAAAAGAAGAACGTCCTTCGGCTTATTGATTTGAGCAGTAATGTTTTAAAATTCCAAATGGGATATCCACTTCAAGATCCCATAAACTTAACCGATGCTTTTGATAATATTGTTAATGAAAGTAGTATTCAAAAAATGGATAATGAAGAGGATTTGGTTATTGCAAATAGGCCAGAATTTCGAATCTTAGAAGAAACAGAAAGGTTACAGCATATTCAATTAAAAGTTATTAAATCGGGTTACTATCCGAGCTTATCAGCGTTTGTAACTCATCAACAATCTTTACAACGAAATAATTTGTTTGATGGTGATGAACCAGGTCTATTGCCTGCAACAATTGCTGGATTGAGTTTGAGGATACCAATATTTGATGGGAATGAAAAAAAAGGGCAGACCCTTCAAACAAAGGTGGCTATTGAAACGCTTCAAATTCAAAAAGAAGAATTTATTAAGGCGGTTCAATTACAAGTGCTTAATGCTAAGACGGCATTTATAAATGCAAAACAAACCGTAGAATCTAGAAGAAGAAGTTTAGATCTTGCAGAAAAAATTTATAAAACCACACAAATAAAATATAAAGAGGGGGTAGGCTCAAGTTTGGAAACAACACAAGCAGAACAAGAAGTTTACACCGCCCAATCAAATTTAATCAACGCATTATATGATGTAATTGTCGCAAAAACAGATTTGGACATTGCATTAGGAACAATATAATTTCAAAAGAAAACAAAATGAAAAAGCACAATTTTATTCTAGTGATCTTTATCCTTTTTATTTGCGCTTGCACCCAAACAGGAGAGGATGGTCCACTTCCAGATGATTTAGCAGAATTGAAAAAATTACAAAAGGAAGAAAAAACAAAGATACGGGCTCTGCAATTACGATTAGATTCTATTGAACTAAAAATTGAAGAATTAGATCCAAATGTTGAAGAGAAAAGGAGATTAGTGACTACTAGTCTTATTAAGTTGCAGGATTTTCAAAAATTTGCAACTATACAAGGTATGGTTACTTCAGATGATATTGTATATGCTAGTTCTGAAACGGGTGGAAGATTAACTTCAATGACTGTAAAGGAAGGTCAGTATGTCAAAAAAGGGCAATTGATTGCAACAGTAGATATGGAGGGCTTGAATAAGCAAATTGCAGAGATTGAAAAATCATTAGAATTAGCAAACTCAGTTTATGAAAGACAAGACAGATTGTGGAAGCAAAATATTGGTTCTGAGATTCAATACTTACAAGCTAAAAATAGTAAAGAACGATTAGAAAAATCGCTAGAAACGGTCAGGTTTCAATTAACTAAAGCGAATGTCTATGCGCCTATTTCTGGAGTGGTTGATAAAGAATTTTTAAGAGCAGGAGAAATGTCCTCTCCAGGTGCACCCATTGTACAGTTATTAAATACTTACAATGTAAAAGTAGTTGCAGATGTTCCTGAAAATTACTTGGTAAGCACTAAAAGAGGACAAAAAGTGGATGTTTATTTTCCAGCTTTAGATGAAGAAAGAAATGCGAGTATATCTCTAATAGGGCGAAGTATTGACCCTGCAAATAGAACTTTTAAAATTGAAATTAAAACTGGAAATAAAAATGGGAAGTTAAAGCCTAACCTTCTAGCTGAGGTGAAAATAAACGATTTTACAGAAAAGGATGTGATCGTAGTGCCCCTAGAATTAGTACAGCAAGAAGTGGGTGGCAAAAACTTTGTTTATACGGTGGCGAATTCAGAAAAAGGAATAGTTGCAGAAAAAAAATATGTAAAAACGGGAGAATCCTATGATGGTAATGTAATAATCACAGAAGGACTACGTCAAGATATGGAGGTTATTATTGATGGTGCAAGAAACTTAAGTAAAGGAGAGTTAATTGAAATTAAAAACCAAACAACCGAAAATCAAAATGGATAAAATAAATAAAAATGAATTACGGGAATTTAGCTTGTCTTCTGTTGCGGTAGACAATGCCACCAGTATATTTCTATTAACTATAATGATTTTCATTTTTGGTGTAATGGCATATCTAAGAATGCCTAAAGAACAATATCCTGAAGCAAGCCTTCCAACTGTATTTGTGAATACACCTTACTTTGGAAATTCCGCTGCTGATATTGAAAACTTGGTGAGCAGACCCTTAGAGAAGGAGTTGATGGGCATTACAGGAATTAAAGATGTAAATTCCACTTCAATGCAAGACTACTCTGTGATCACAGCAGAGTTTGATGCTAATCTGGATATTGATGATGTGATTCAAGATGTAAAGGATGCAGTGGATAAAGCCAAAAGTGAACTTCCCAATGATTTAACGACAGACCCCGAAGTAGTAGAAGTTAATTTCTCCGAAATCCCAATCGTAACTGTAAATATTTCAGGAGATTTTACAATGGATGAATTGCGTAGTTATGGTGAAAAGTTGGAAGATGATATCGAAGACTTGAAAGAAATTTCGAAAGTAGATATGAAAGGGGCAGTAGATAGGGAAGTAAAAGTAAATTTAGATTTAGTAAGGATGCAAGCGCTCCAAGTTACTTTTCAAGATGTAGAAAATGCAATTGCCTCTGAAAATATGAATATGTCTGGTGGGGAGATTCTAAATAATGATTTTCGAAGAGCGGTAAGAATAGTTGGGGAGTTTGAAAATGTAGAAGAGATAAATGATTTGATTGTTAAATCTGAAAACCAAAGACCCATTTACCTCCGAGATATTGGGAAAGCAAGTTTTGATTTTGAGGATAGAACTTCCTATGCACGTTCAGATCAATTGCCGGTAGTTTCATTGGATGTGATTAAGCGATCTGGTGGAAATTTATTGAATGCAGCTGATAAAATTGAAAAATTAATTGAAAATGCAAAAGCAACTTATTTGCCAGAAGATTTAAAAGTAAGTTTATTTAATGATCAATCAATTAATACCCGAGTTCAAGTAGCAAGTTTACAAAATAGCATTATTAGCGGAGTGATTTTGGTTGTTTTAGTCTTACTCTTTTTTCTAGGACTAAAGAATTCAATGTTTGTAGGATTGGCCATCCCAATTTCAATGTTGACTGGAATACTCATCCTTTTTGTGAACGGAACCATCATGAACATCGTCGTTCTATTTGCATTAATTCTTGCGCTGGGATTGCTGGTCGATAATGCTATTGTAGTTGTGGAAAATATTTATCGGTATATGCAGAATGGATACTCTGGAAAACAAGCCGCTAAGTACGGTGTAGGGGAAGTGGCTTGGCCAATCATTGCTTCCACTGCAACTACTCTTGCCGCATTTTTACCTTTGGCTTTCTGGCCTGGTTTAATGGGTGAGTTCATGTTTTATTTGCCTTACACATTAATTATTGTTTTGGCATCTAGCTTATTTGTTGCCTTGATTATTAATCCTGTTTTTACTGCTCAATTTATGACGGTAGATGAAAAGGTAGAAGATAAAGCTGAACGCAAAAGTAGTCTAAGAAATTTTTTAATTGGTGCGATGGTATTGTTGCTGATTGCAGTTGGAGGTCATTTAGCTGGTGTTATGTGGATTCGAAATTTATTTGGAATTGTATTCATCATTACCATGGTAAATCATTTTTTATTAAAACCAGCATCTTTCTTTTTTCAAGAAAAAGGTATTCCACTTTTGGAGAAAGCCTATGATAAATTCATTCGGGTTGCTTTAAAGCGTTTTATTCCCATAGGAATTTTTGTGGGAACTATTATGCTGTTCTTCGCATCCATTGGGTTAATGATTACCTCGCCTCCACCTATTGAATTTTTTCCGAGTGCAGATCCCATATACATCAATGTATTTGTTGAATTACCAATGGGTAAAGACATTGAAGCTACCAATAGAATTATGAAAGATTTGGAGCTTAAAGTGGAAGAAACAATTAAGTCGAATAAACAAATTGTAGATGCGGTTTTATCTCAAATTGGAGAGAATACTTCTGATCCTAATAGTCCACCGGAACCAGGAGTTACTCCGAATAAAGCTAGGTTAACCATTGCATTTGTTCCAGCTGAGGAAAGAGGAGGCATTTCTACTACTCAAATTATGGAAGATATTCGGGCTAATCTGGTGGGTTATGCTGGTGTTCAAATCACAGTTGATAAAAATGCTGATGGCCCACCAACCGGGAAGCCTATTAATCTAGAATTGAGAGGAGACGATATAGATCAGTTAGCTATCTTGTCAGAAGATATACTTGCTTATATTAATAGCAAAAAGATTCCCGGTATTGAAGAATTGAAATCTGATGTAAAGATTGGCAAACCGGAATTAGAAATAAATATTAATCGAGAAGTAGCTCGACGATATGAAGTCTCTACCTTTACGATTGCTAGTGCGATCAGGACATCAATTTTTGGGAAAGAAGTTTCTAAATTTAAACAAGGCGAAGACGAGTATCCAATCTATGTAAGGCTTGACAAAAAGTATAGAAATAGCGTTACTGATTTAATGAATCAAAAGATAACTTTTAGAAATCCTGCCAATGGACAAATTGTGCAAGTGCCTATCTCTGCAGTTGCCAATATTAAATTCACTTCAACATATAGTTCTATAAAAAGGAAAAATCAAGATCGGATGATTACCATTTTTTCCAATTTATTAGATGGTTATAATGCTAATGAGATTGTTGCAGAAATGAAAGAGGACTTAGCAGATTATAAATTTCCTCAAGGGGTAACTTATGAATTTACAGGAGAGCAACAGCAACAAGCGGAGGATATGGCATTCATCGGCAGTGCTTTTATTGTTGCAATATTCTTAATCTTTATAATTTTGGTTACACAGTTTAATTCATTGTACACTCCTTTCATAATTTTACTTTCGGTCATATTTTCAACGATAGGTGTATTGTTAGGATATGTCTTTACTGGTCAAACATTTTCTATAATATTTTCTGGTGTAGGAATTGTTTCTTTGGCTGGAGTAGTGGTAAATAATGCCATCGTTTTGATTGATTATGTGAACCTATTAATTAAACGAAAACGAGAAGGAACGGGTCAAGAGAATATTTATGATATGACCAAGCAAGATGTGAAAGAGGCGATTATCGAAGGCGGTGCTACTCGTTTGAGACCAGTATTATTGACAGCAATCACCACAGTGCTTGGATTAATTCCTTTAGCTATTGGGTTTAACTTTGATTTCTTTACTTTAATTTCGGATTTAGATCCTAATATATTTATTGGCGGAGATAATACCGCGATTTGGGGACCAATGGCTTGGACCGTTATTTATGGATTAGTATTTGCAACTTTCCTTACTTTAGTAGTGGTGCCAGTTATGTATTGGTTAGTTTTCCGATGGAATTATTGGATAAAAAATGCTGTATTTAAAAAGAAACAAATTTCTGAACCAAGTAGATTATAAAATGAAATCGAAAGATATTGCTAGTTTAAGAGAAGATTACGCTAAACACGAATTAGATGTTGAGCAACTAAAGTTAAACCCATTAGATCAATTTAAATTTTGGTGGGACATTGCCATCGAAGCTCAAATTCATGAACCAAATGCAATGACTTTATCTACTATTTCTGAGAATGGATTCCCAGCCTCTAGAGTAGTCCTATTAAAAGGAATGGATGATAAAGGATATTTTTTCTATACCAATTACAATAGTAAAAAGGCCAAAGAGATGGACTTGAATCCCAATGTATCCATTCTTTTTTTATGGAAAGATTTACAACGCCAAGTGAGAATTGAAGGGAAGGTTGAAAAGTTAGATGTGGAGGCATCCACCTCTTATTTTCAAAGTCGGCCATTGAAAAGCCAGATGGGCGCTTGGTCTTCTCCTCAAAGTGAGGTCATAAAAGATCGATCAGCATTGGATGATTTATATCAACAAACACTTCAGCGATTTGAAGGAAAAGATGTTTTACCATGTCCACCATTTTGGGGAGGGTATAGAATAGTACCAACATACTATGAATTTTGGCAGGGGAGAAGTAGTCGATTGCATGACCGATTTCGTTATGTTTTAAAACAAGACCAATGGATTATTGACCGACTTGCCCCTTAAAAAGACTATTAGGAAATGACTAATAACCCATGAATTGTAATGGTTTCGAACTAAATTCAGAAAATTTTGTTGTAAATTTGCGCGTTGAAAATTTGAAAATTAAAAGAAATAGATATGTATCCAGCAGAATTAGTTGCCCCAATGAGTAAAGATCTAACAGACCACGGATTTGAATCTCTGGTTAGTGGTGAGCAAGTTGATAATGTTATGAATGATAAAGAGGGTAGTTTCCTTTTAGTGGTGAATTCCGTTTGTGGATGTGCTGCAGCAAATGCACGTCCAGGTGCTAAAATGGCCATGCAAAATGCAGTAGCTCCAGAGAATGCATACACCGTTTTTGCGGGTGTGGATGTAGAAGCTGTAGAAAAGGCGAGAGCGTATTTATTGCCTTATCCTCCGTCTTCACCAGCCATTGCTCTTTTTAAAAATGGGAAATTGGTGCATATGTTAGAAAGACATCACATTGAAGGAAGATCAGCTCAAATGATTGCTGAGAATTTGAAGATGGCTTTTGACAGCATGCTATAAATCAAATCTGACAAAGAGAATAAATTTTAAATAGGGCTCATTGAGCCCTATTTTTTGTTTAATCTTAAAAATCCGTCGTTCGTCTAACAAATGATAATATTGGTATTTAATTAATTGACCAATCCCTAGTTTAAACTATGTTTATATTAAATCAAATAAACTTAGAATACTTATGGAAAATTTAAACGATCAACTTTGGGCAGGTGGTTCAAAAGCTATAGATAATCTATTTAAAATAGATCACTTACGCCCACTAAATAACTATGAATGGAAAGCGCAAATTGGAAAATTTCAAACCTCATGTATTAATTATTTAAGCTCCTTTAGAAATAATATTTATCAAAAACAGGATCATTATTTGAATTAGGCATCGAGTTTGTTTTAGTACTTTTTTTGAGGATGAATCCTTTTTAAGCTTCAAATCAAAATGGTAAAGATGTCCGTAAATTCTCTACTATTTTTATTTCCTTCCTAATCCTCTCAATATCAATCACTCATTCATAGAGTAATTACATACTTCTGTAGATTAAATCCACTAAATCTGAAATTATACATATCTTTGGCCTAAAGATTAGTATCATGTATATAGATTTAATTTGTGGATTACTGTTGGTGTATGGATTTTACAGTGGATATAAGAAGGGGATTATCAAAGCCGTTTTTTCTACTGTTTCTATTTTAATAGGAATTTTAGCAGCGCTGAAATTATCTCCAATTGTTATCAATTTATTTGAGAATATATTTAAAACTGATCCAAGACTTTCCTTTGTACTTGGTTTTGTCGCCACCTTTTTTATAGTCATGTTACTCGTTCGGGGTATTGGCAAGTTTTTAGAAAAGTTCTTGAAAACGATCAAACTTGGCATTATAAACAAACTTGCAGGAGGCGCTTTTCAAGCTTTATTTTTCTTGCTAATTTTCAGCACTGGCCTCTGGTTTCTGGACGAAGCACGTTTTTTAAAACAAGAAACTAAGGATCGTTCATTAAGTTATATCTACTTAGAACCATTACCAGAAAAGGCCTTAGGAAGCATTGACAAAGTCAAACCTATCTTTTCAGAGTTTTGGAATAAAACAGTAGAGACGATGGATAAGATTAACGATAAACATGAGACAGGGGTTGAATAATAGCTTTTTAGTGACTTCGTAAAATATCTTTATTTTACATTTAATGTCTATACATTATAAATTAAAGAGTCAGTGTTTTCCAGAGCAAATCTTTCAATTCACTCAACCCTTTTTGCGCTACAGCGGAAATAAAAATGTATTCTAATTCTTTAGGAATGGTTTCTTCAATCATGCTTTTTAATTCATCATCGATCAGATCACTTTTTGTAATGGCTAAAACTCTTGGCTTGTCCAATAGTTCTGGATTATACAGCTTTAGCTCGTTTAATAGAATATCATATTCTTTCTTAATGTCATCGCTGTCGCAAGGAATCATAAAAAGTAATGTTGCATTCCGTTCGATGTGACGTAAAAAACGATGTCCTAATCCTTTGCCTTGATGTGCTTTTTCTATTATACCAGGAATATCAGCGATTACGAAACTTTGATGTTCTCGATATTTTACAAAACCCAAATTAGGTACCAAAGTAGTGAATGGGTAGGCTCCAATTTTTGGCTTAGCAGCAGTGATTACAGAGAGCAAGGTTGACTTTCCAGCATTAGGAAATCCAACTAATCCTACATCTGCTAAAACTTTTAATTCTAATATTTTCCACTCTTCTTTTCCATCTTCTCCAGGTTGTGCGTAATTAGGAGTTTGATTTGTGGAAGATTTGAAATGAGCGTTGCCTTGTCCTCCTCTTCCTCCATGTAGCAATATTCTTTCTTCTTTATCCTCGGTAATCTCCATGATAAATTCACCAGTCTCTGCATCTTTTGCTATGGTGCCTAAAGGAACTTCTAGAATGATATCTTCTCCATAAGCACCAGATTTATGGCCGCCACTTCCTACGCCTCCTCTTCCTGCTATTATATGTTTTCGGTATTTTAAACTTAGCAAGGTCCATACATTGGAATTACCTCGCAGAATAATATGTCCTCCTCTACCACCATCTCCTCCGTCTGGTCCACCTTTAGAAGTTTGTTTGTCTCTATGAAAATGAGTGGAGCCCGCACCACCTTGACCAGACCGGCAACAGATTTTTACATAATCAACAAAATTTTGCTCGGCCATAATTTATTTTAACAATGAAAAATTTTATTCTTCTTCGTTTGCATTATTATCCAAAGCTTTGCATAATCTTCCATAAATTTCATCAATACTTCCCATTCCATTTACCATCAGTGCTTTGTCAAACATGGCGTAATAATCGAAGACTGGAGAGGTCTCATTTTTATATACATCAATCCTACTTCTCACAATTGTTTCATCCGCATCATCCGCTCTTCCTGAGGTCACTGCTCTACTAAGAATTCTACTAATTATTTCTTCATCTTTAACGTCAAGTGCGATTAATTGAGTTACTTCTTCTCCTTTTTCTGCCAAAAATTCATCCAAAGCTTTAGCTTGAACAACATTTCTTGGAAAACCATCTAATATGTACCCAGCTACATCTGGATTAGCATTTACTTTATTTTTCAACATGCCAATAGTAACTTCATCTGGGACCAAGTTCCCTTCAGCCATGTACTTTTTTGCCAGTAAACCTAGCTCAGTATCATTTTTCATTTCATACCTAAACAAATCTCCAGTTGAGATATGTAAAAGATTATATTTTTCTACCAATTTAGCGGCTTGTGTTCCTTTTCCTGAACCCGGAGGTCCAAAGAGGATTAAGTTCAGCATATTTTATGATTTAAGCTTCGAAGATACTAAGAATTGTTCAATTTAAGCCAAGGCTTGAAAAAATGATGACTTCTTTAAAATCCTCTAATATTTTTAGTCTTCTATTATATTTCTCGCAAATAGAACGCGCTTTTTCCAATAATCTGAAGTATTTATATTCTGCACAATTACTCCTTTGGTAGAGGTACTGTGAATCACATCCAATTGACGGCCCGCGTTCTTTACAACCATACCAACGTGACTAACTCTTCCATTTGTTCCAAAGAATACTAAATCTCCAGGTTTAGTTGCATTTAAAGGAATTTTACGCCCTTGTTTGGCTTGATTAAAAGAACCGTCATTAATTTTTACATTACTTTGTTTCATGACGTAAGAGGTGAAACCAGAGCAATCAAATCCTCTTGGGTCTTTTCCACCATATTTATACTTAGTTCCAATATATTTATAGGCTTGATTAACCACTTTTACTCGCTTAGTAGAAACACTTGAAGAAGTTGACCTCGGCCTAGCATTTGAATTTGAGCTTGCGCTTGAATTTGAGCTTGCCCTTGAATTTGTGCTTGTCCTTGCCTTAGTTGTACTTCTTTTATAAGTCGAGTGATTACGACTATTTCTAGTGTAATCTGTCTTTGAAGACTTGAAATTTGCGCAAGAAGACCATAAGATTATGGATAGTGCAAGCAGCAAATAGTGTTTTAAAACGTTTTTATGCATACAATTGGTTAGAATTCTGATTAGTTGATAGCATATAAATTCAGATAACAAAAGGTCCGCTTGCAAGCCGGGCCTTTTTTCATATTAAATTTATTTATAATATATAAGTATCAAAAAACGAGCCAGATTTGTTGAATTTAAATTGAAAATTGGTCTTTGTCTTGAAGAAATTGAAAACGGTTCCTAAAAGCAGTCAATTTTGATTTGTCAAGTTCAACATTGATGATGCCTTCCTCCTCCACTTTTTCTTGCAATACTTCGCCATCAAATTGAATTATTGAGGAACATCCATCATAAGCAATATCATTTCCATCATATCCAACTCGATTAACTCCCGCACAATAGGCTAAATTTTCAATTGCTCTTGCTTTGAGCAAAGTTCGCCATGCATAGGATCGTTTTTCAGGCCAATTGGCTACGTAAATTAAAAAATCGTATTGCGCTGTATTTCTACTCCAGACTGGAAATCTCAAGTCGTAACATATTAACGGACAAATACGCCATCCTTTGTATTCAATGATGCATCTTTTTTTACCTGCGGTAAAATAATGGTCTTCTTTAGCATACGAAAAAAGATGTCGCTTGTCATAATATTCAATGCTACCATTAGGTGCCACCCAAATTAATCGATTAAAAAATTGCTTACTTTCTTTAATGATAATACTTCCAGTAATGGCAGCATTGACCTTGACTGACAATTCTTGCATCCATTCGATGGTTGTGCCGTTCATTGATTCAGCATGTGTTTGGGCATCCATTGTAAAACCAGTAGTAAACATTTCTGGTAAGATGATTACATCCGATGATTTATTATTCAGGATTAATTGCTTAAAGTGAGCGAGGTTGGATGACTTATCTTGCCATTTTAAATTACTTTGGACTAGACTTATATTGAGTATTGACATAAAAAAAAGGCTTATCTTTTTTAAAGATAAGCCTTAAAATACATTTCTTTTGTTTTTTATTCTGCAGCAGGAGCAGCAGCTTCTTCACCACCTTCTTCTCCTTCAGCGCCCTCAACACCTTCTTCACCTTCAGTTGCAGCAGCAGCACTTTTCAATGCTCTTGGTACTTCTATAGAGGCAATTGGAGTTCCCGGATCACTTAAGATCTCAATACCTTTAGGTACTTTAATATCTCTTACTCTCACTGAGTAGCCTAATGCTAATTCACCAATACTAACGGTCAATTCATTAACTAGATTATCAGCAAGTGCTTTTACTTTAATTCTACGTAATTTTTGAACCAAAGCTCCACCTTCTTTAATTCCAGGTGCTACTCCTTTACATCTTACTGGCAATTCTGCTTTGATTCTTTCTCCAGGTACTAACTGAACAAAATCAATATGAGTAATTTCATCAGTTACTGGATGTGCTTGGATCTCTTTAATAATCCCTTTATATTTTTCACCACCTAAATCAATGATTGCTCCTTTAAAATCAGGAGTAAAAATCAATTTTTTTACGGATTTTGGTGTTACTGAAAAGTGCTTCGTATCTTCCCCTTTACCATACATAATGCAAGGTATTTTACCGGCTCTCTTCAGGCTCTTGGAGCCTTTTTTACCAAATTCTGCTCTTGTTTCAGCGGATATTTTTTCAAATTTCATGATTTCTATACTTTATTGTACATGACAAACTATCAAAAGGAGTGCAAAGATAGTTATTTTTTCTAAAAAGTCTAGGAAATAATTGACCATTTTATGCTTTAACTATCAACGAATAAAGCTGAAATTGATCGGTGTTCATGGGTATTTCTAATTGCTCTTGCAAAAAGCTTTGCAGAGGAGATTACTTTTATTTTATCCATCTTCTCTTTCAATGGAAGCGTATCAGAAACAATTAAACTATCCAATTTTGATTTACGGATGTTTTCGTAGGCATTTCCTGAAAGTACTGGATGGGCACACATTGCTTTTACACTATTCGCTCCTTCTTCTATTAATTTTTCTGCTGCTTTACATAAAGTTCCCGCAGTATCTACAATATCATCGATCAAAATAATATCTGCACCTTTCACATCTCCGATAACTCTCATTTCAGCAACTTCATTTGCTCTTTCTCTGTGCTTATCGCAAATGACAAGTGGTCTACTGAAGTGCTTTGCGTAATATCTTGCTCTTTTTACCCCACCTACATCAGGCGATGCAAAAATAGTTGTACTCAAATCCTGCTTTTTCAGGTATGGAATAAATATCGCGTCACTTTTTAAATGATCTACTGGGATATCAAAAAAGCCTTGAATTTGATCTGCATGGAAATCCATTGTCATGATTCTATCTGCTCCTGCGGCTTGAATCAAGTTTGCAATAAGTTTAGCAGAGATTGGAACTCGTGGTTTGTCTTTACGATCTTGTCTTGCGTAACCATAATATGGAATAACGGCGGTAATATATCCTGCGGAAGCACGTTTTGCGGAATCAATTAAAAGTAATAATTCTAATAAATTAGCTGGGGGAGAAAAAGTTGAAGCGATAAAAAATACATAAGCTCCACGGACGGATTCTTCAATGACGGGTTGCATTTCACCATCACTAAATTTAGACAATGATAATTTACCTAATGAATATCCGTAGTAATCTGCAATTTCTTTGGCTAAATATTTGGAATTACTTGCAGCAAACAATTTGACTTCCAATGGATTAATATTTGATTTAGTGAATAAAGCGTTTAGCGCAAATTTAGTAATAAATCTATATTCATTCTTTAATTATCACGATTCTATTATAATTATTTAAATACTTAATAGATTTGTCAAGAAAGCGAGCCTATTCGTCGATACATCGGCACTTTTTGGATAGAAAATTGGTATATTCAATAAATAAATGGTTTGTGATTGAAAAATCATAATTTCAAAAACGGCAATTTTTATTATTAATTAAAATTTGGAGCAATAATGATTCTATCAAGTCTAAACGATTGGTGGCTCTCTCTTTCGACCCCCTTACAAATTTTCTGGGGTATTGCCTTAGTTTCCTCCGTGCTTTTTGTAATACAATTTGTGTTGAGTCTAATCGGATTAGACTCGGATACCGACGGTGATGCTTCAGTAGACCTTGATGGCGATTTTAGTTTAGATTCAGATTTCACCGTATTTTCATTGAGAAGTATTATTGCTTTCTTTACTTTTTTTGGTTGGATGGGCGTAATTTCCTTAAGTGGTGGAAGTAGTTTAATTAACTCATTGATCTTTTCCACGGTTTCTGGTTTATCAGCCATGTTTTTAGTAGCCTACATGATGTGGACTTTTTCAAAATTAGGAGAATCAGGAAACATGCAATTAGAAAATGCGATTTATAATACTGGAGAAGTGTACTTACCTATTCCAGCGGAATCAGAAAAGGGAGTTGGTAAAATCAGCATTATGGTAGATGGAGCGCTGCGGGAATTAGAAGCGAAGTCAAGCGGTCTTGCCTTACCAACAGGAACACCAATTAAAGTAATAGATATCAGAGAAAATGTATTAATCGTTGAACCGGTCAACAACCTGTTAGATGAAAACTAATTATTCACATAAATTTATAAAACCAACATTATGAGTCAATTTATAATAATCTTAGGCGCAGGATTAGCCTTTTTGTTTTTAATGATGATTATCTGGGCAGCAACAAGATATAAGAGATGCCCTTCTGACAAAATCCTTGTCGTATATGGAAAAACTGGATCAGGTTCAGCAAAATGTGTTGCGGGTGGAGCGGCATTTGTATGGCCCGTGATTCAAGATTACGAATTTCTAGATCTTACTCCTATTTCCATAGATGTAGATTTGCAAGGAGCCTTGAGTAAGCAGAATATTAGAGTTTCTGTACCTTCTCGATTTACAGTTGGGGTTTCTAATGAAGACGGTACGATGATTAATGCAGCGGAGCGTTTGTTAGGAAGATCTCAAGAAGAAATTAGAGACATTGCGAAAGATATAATTTTTGGACAATTGCGTTTGTCTGTAGCTACCATGGATATTGAGGAGATCAACGCAGATAGAGATAAATTTTTATCGAATGTTTCTTCAAACGTAGGATCGGAATTGAAAAAAATCGGTCTGCAATTAATAAACGTAAACGTGACAGATATTCAGGATGAATCTGGATACATTGAAGCATTAGGAAAGGAAGCGGCTGCAAAAGCAATCAACGATGCGAAAACCAGTGTTGCTGAGAAAAATAGAGATGGTAGTATCGGACAAGCATTAGCACACAAATCACAAAGGATCGAAGTTTCGAGAGCAGATGCAGATGCAAAAGTAGGAGAGGCAGAAGCAGAAGCAGTTTCAATAAATGGAGAAAACCTTTCAAAAATTAATATTGCAAATTCCAATGCGGAAAGAAGACAAAGAGAAGCAGAAGCACTGAGATTAGCAACAGCATCTGAAAAGATTCAAGCGGCAAAGGCATTACAAGAAGCTTACTTGGCGGAGAAAGAAGCAGAGCAAGCAAGAGCATCTAGAGAGAAAGCAACCAAGGAGGCAGATATTATTGTTCAATCAGAAATTGCTAAAAGAAAATTAGAAATAGAAGCAGAAGCAGAAGCGGAAAGAATTAGAAGAATTGCGAAAGGGGAAGCAGATGCCATATTTTTGATGAAATCAGCGGAAGCGAAAGGTCTATTTGAAATTTTAGAAAAGCAAGCACAAGGTTTTGACAGCTTAGTAAAAGCAGCGGACGGTCAACCAAGAGACGCAGTATTAATGTTGATTGCAGACAAACTTCCAGAGTTGGTTAAAACTCAAGTGGATGCAATCAAGAATATTAAAATTGACAAAGTAACCGTTTGGGACGGTGGTAAAGAATCTGCGGATGGTGGAAACTCTACTTCTAAATTTATCTCAGGGCTCTACAAATCAGTTCCTCCAATGAATGAATTATTTAATATGGCAGGTATGGATTTACCAGCTTATTTAGGTAAGCAACAAGGAGAGAAAACAGAATTGATAGAAGCAGAAGTAGTTAAATCGGTACCAGAAGAAAAAGCGGAATCCAATGGAGAAACGTCTAGTGACAAAGAATAAATTACAAATTAATGAGCGTGCTAATAAAGGCACGCTCACTCCTTATATGGAAAGAGACAGAATATTTAGAGTGATCAATGATGTTGGTTTTGAGGAAGCAGATTTCTTAAAAGACTATACCCATCATCTTACCGATCACCAATTTCGCAATTTTGCAAATAGGTACACCGGCGAAAGAAAATCACCAACCAATGTTTTACTTTTTGCCGCCTTAGGATTTCTTGCCGTGGGAGGTATTCACCGATTTTATTTGGGCCAATATGGCCTTGGTTTATTGTATCTATTAACGGGGGGGCTTTTTGGTGTAGGTACAATCATAGATATTATTCTGCATAAAAGAGTGGCTCGGAAATACAATATTCGAAAAGCCAATGAAGTGTTGGATAGATTGGATTATTAGAGATGCGGCATCCAATGTCGTGTAGTTAAGCAAAATAAAAACGATTTTACTTATTGGCAGAACGGTATAGATGTAAAATCTTAAATTCAAAATCTTTGGATACGGCATCCGTTCCGACTATCCAAAATTTGGAAAACAGTTAGATATTGGAAGAATGGCTAATTACAACTTTAATCATTGTCCAAAAGCGCACAAAAAATAAATTCAATTTGATCAAGGATTCCTATTTTGGCGAATAATAAGTATTTCGTCATTACTAAATTTCATCCATGCAATGTTGTAAAGATAATGATACATCTTGTTTTCTTTATTTAGGTGGAAATGGGTGTGATATTTAAAGTTGAATTTTTTCTGATCCAGTGCTTTGGCATTTACTTTCTTGTAATGTGAATTTTTGCCTAAGACTTCCATTAAGATAGCGTGATTTCTAGCAAGTATTTTATTAATGCTTTGACAACATAATTTACTTTTTTTTATTAGCGCTCGATGATAAACTGACTTACATTTAACAGTGCAAAAAATCTTATCAGATCTACCGTAAAATTTCTTGTTGCAAGTTTTGCAATTTGGCATAGTGTGTTTTTTAAAATTTAAAACTTGGAGTTGTTCAGGCTCCATAGTCGTTACTAACGGTTCTTAACGGTTATTAACCGTTACGATACACTTAAAATATTAATTTTTTCTAATTAAGTCAAGTCTTTAGATGATCAGGTTTTAGATTTATAAAATGAAATCTCTAAAAAGTATCACCTTAAAACATTTGTATATTGATGATAAGCGTCAGATTGGCTTACAATTCACCTATGATAAAGTAATAGAAGCAATGGTAAAGCAATTGGATCAAATAAAATGGAGTAAAGCTTATTCGATGTTTTATTTGAGAAATAATAAATCAAATATGACAGCAATATTTCAACTTTTCAAGGGTGTAGCATGGGTGAACGGTCAATATTTTTTTAATAAAACTATTTTAAAAAATAACAACCCGGAATTAGATATTACCTCTTTGCAAAATAAGAATCGAAGCGATGATTACCCGAAGTGTCCGGCAGCATATTTTCAAAAACTCAAATTAAAAAAGTATGCCTATAAAACTGCTCAAACCTATGTGAGTTGCTTTGAAGCCTTTATGTTTTATTTTAAAAATGAAAAGCTGGACCATATTAATGAGCAAATGATTCGATCTTACTTGGAGCATTTAGTTGATCAAAAAGTTTCAGATTCAAAATTGAATCAAGTAATAAATAGTATTAAGTTTTATTATGAAGTGGTAATGGGTATGCCCAATAGGTTTTACAGTATTGAGCGGCCTAGAAAGAAAGAGAAACTTCCAGAAGTGATTTCTAAAGAAGAAGTATTAAGGATACTTCAGTATACAACAAATATAAAACATCATTGTATTTTATCTCTTTTGTATTCAGCAGGTTTACGGATTTCAGAATTGTTGAATCTTAAAATAGAGGACATTGAGAGTGATCGAATGTTGATACGAGTTAGAAATACTAAGGGTAATCGTGAAAGATATACCCTTTTGAGTGAAACAGTTTTGAATAAATTGAGAATTTATTATAGGAAGGCCAGTCCGAAAGAATATTTATTTGAGGGAGTAAAAGGTGGACAATACAGTAAAACAAGCGTTAGCGTTATTTTAAAGAAATCTGCTAAAAAGGCCGGCATCCAGAAAAATGTTTATCCACATATGTTGCGGCATTGTTTTGCAACTCATTTATTAGAAAATGGAGAAGATTTGCGTTATATTCAAGTATTAATGGGTCATAAGAGTTCAAAAACCACAGAAATTTACACACATGTGGCGATGAGGAAATTAAAAGACATCAAAAACCTGTTAGATCCATAAGCTGTGGATACGCAATGCGTATGCTCAGTTGTTAGCAATAATTCAAAAAAAGAAAAATATCTACTATTTAACAGGATTTAAAGTTTGCAATAAAATTGTGAGCTTAGAAATACAAAAATAAATTAACAAAACACGACTTGAATGTGGAAAGACAGTGAAACTGAATTAGATCTCCTTGATTTCGATTATTTAATTGAAATAACAAAAGATATAATAAATAATAAAGATTTGAGCCCATGCAGCATCGGTATTTACGGTAATTGGGGAAGTAGGAAGTCCAGTTTAATGGAAATGATAGAAAAAGACCTAAGTAAGAACAAAGATGTCCTTTGTCTCAAATTTAACGGCTGGCTGTTTGAAGGTTATGACGACGCAAAATCTTCTTTAATGATTTCGATCGTTAATGCTATTGAAGAAAATCGCACTTTAGAGGGTAAAGCGAAAACTTTAGTTTCTAATCTTATTAAGAACATCAATTTTTTTAAAGTCGCAAGTAAGGGTGTTAAATATGGCTTAGATTATATGTTAACTGGAGGTCTAGGAATGGCAGCTGATTTAACCATGCAAACAGTTTTGTCAAAAACAAAGGAATTTGGTAAAGAAATTAAATCAGAAGATATTGAACAGACAATTAGCACTCTTTCAGATAGTAGGCTGCTAAAAGAGAATATTTCTGATTTTCAAAATGACTTTAAGGAATTACTATCGCTTACAAAAATTGAAAATTTAGTAGTATTTATAGATGAACTAGACAGATGCAGTCACGAAACAATCTTAGATACATTAGAGGTAATGCGTCTATTCTTGTTTGCAGAAGGTACAAGTTTTGTAATTGGTGCAGACGAAAGGCAAATCATGTATGCTATTAAAAGAAAATTCCCTGACCATCATGATCAAGGAATAGATATTGGAAAAGAATATCTTGAAAAATTAATTCAATATCCTATCAAAATTCCGCAATTAAGTGGACAGGAGGTAGAATTCTATATAACATCTTTGCAATTTCAAAGAATCCTGGATGATGCAGAATATGAGAAATTAATGTCTTTTATAAGATCAGAAAAGAAAGCAAATTTCTTGAACTATAGAATTTCGTATGAAACCATCGATGCAAACCTTCCTAAAATAGCAAAAAAGGTTAAATCAGTAATTGCACTATCTAAACAAATATCTTCAGTTCTTGCTCAACAGTTAAGAGGAAACCCAAGACACTGCAAAAGATTCCTCAATTCTTTGAGCATGAGAATGAAAATGTCGGATTATAAAAGTTTAGATATTAATGAAAGGATTTTGGCTAAAATAATGATTTTAGAATACTTTAAACCAGAGTTATACAGAGAAATAGGAGTTTTACAAAGCAACGAAAATGGACTTCCAACTGAGGTGAATCTATGGGAAAACGAGAAACTTGAAGATTTAATAAAACTTCAAGTGTGGAAATCAGACGATTGGGTCAATAATTGGTTTCGCACAGAACCTAAATTGGGTCAGGTAAATTTACAACCCTATTATCACATGACTCGTGAAAGTTTGGATTCATCTGCTCAATTTGGAAATACTAACTTCAGCAATCAAGTTTTAAAAATAATCGAAGACCTATCTTCTGGTTCAGATGTCAAAAAGAACTCTGCAATTGAAGAAAGTAAAACAAGAAGCCCTTTTGAAAGAATTGAAATTCTGAAATTTTTAATAAAGCAAATTGAATCATCAAGTGAAATTGATGATTTCAAATTCAAAACAATTTTAGAATTTTCACAAGAATTTAATCAGCTTCATTCTGAAACTCTTTCATATTTAAAGCGAATCCCTTCAAAACAAGTAGGGTTTAGCATGATACCTAGAGTAGAGGCTTTTGCAAAAAAGATAAATAAAGCCACCGAAATAGCTGAAATTCTAAAAATTTGGAGCAAAGAAAATATAGCTTTAAGCAAATTTATCACACCATCAAAAAAATAAATTATGGGTACATCAAGTTCGTACAACGGACCAAATAAATCGCCCTTACTTCCACCCGATTTTGAGTTTGACGATCTCGAGATTGAGATAAATGTGAGTGAGGAAGACGATGTCGAAAGTGATGCTGAAGTGCAAGAGAATGATTCTGATAAAACTGAATCAGAATCTATTGAGAAAGATAAAGAAGAAATTGTCTCTTGGCAATCAGCAAAATCTTCAATGACAAGATTTGTAAAAAGTAGCTCTCAAACTCCAGATCGTGCTATTTCTAATTATGTCAAAGCAAATGGAGGTTCAAAAAATCTTGCTAAGTCTGCTAAAGGTGGAATTAGAAGTGCTGTTGCTTTAGGTACGTTCGGGCAAAATGTAATCAATAGTTCATTTAAAGAGGCATTGAAAAATCTTGGCTTTGATTGGACCGATAAATCAGCAAAAGAAATTCTTGGGCTTTTAGTTGAAAAGTTATCTCCAAATCCCAATCTTAAAGAAGATTCAGTCGCTAGGAAAGCCATGACAGAAACGATGATAGATTTCTATAATGAATTAGAAGAAGATCAAGGTATAGATTCATTTGAAAATCTGGAAAAGAGTCAATTTGATATGCTTACAACTAACTACATTATTCACTATATCTACGAAAGGATAATCAGTGAATTGGGCAAAAGATTTGAAGAAAGTGCTGAAAATCATGAAGCTGCGGTCAAAAAAGAAAAAGAAGTGAAAAACTACATTACGGCGAAAGTTGAAACTTCAGATAAATTGAAAGGAATAATGAGTATTACTTTCAGTGATTCTGCAATTATTTCATTCATTGCTGCAATATATATAGAATGCTATAGTTTACTTGAAAACATATAATATGAAACTTGTTTGCCGCGTAAATAGTGAAGACACATACAGTGTAGAAGGTTCAGAACTTTTAAATTTTTTTGAGAAGACACAAATTCATTATTCACTTTTTAATACTGGTGATTTAAGAAGATTGTATAAGTTGAATAATTTTTTCAATCTTTCTGCACTCGATCTCTATTACCTATCTTTAGCAGTATTTTTTGCAGATAGACGAAAATTAAGAAATAAAACCCGAGATGCTTGGACAAGATCGTTCGAAATTTACTTGCCAGTGCTTGAATTTGATAAACTAGAATCTCAACGAGAATTGATTGAAAATACCATTTCATATTTGTCTGGAGATAATTGGACATTACATTTTAGAAGACGAGAGCTTAGTAACAAAGAAAAGAGAATAAAAAAAGGAGTTGAAAGTGCTAGAACTAAATGGACGCCAAAATTCATTTCTATGATGTCTGGAGGACTGGATTCATATATAGGAGCGATTGATTTATTAGAAAAAGAAAGTGAAGTGATTTTTGTTAGTCACTATGGTGGAGGAAAAGGCGTAAAGGACTATCAAGATCTTGTGAAGAGCAACTTGATAAATTCTTACGAGATAGATGATTCTAATTTCTTTTCTTTTCATATGGCTGCTCTAGATGGTACGGAAGACAGCACTCGATCAAGATCATTCATGTTTTTTATGCATGCCTTGATTATTGCTTCTCAGATTGAGAATAATGTTGAAATTTTAATTCCAGAAAATGGACTAATTTCTTTGAATATTCCTTTTACAAATTCAAGACTTGGAAGTAATAGTACTAGGACTACACATCCATTCTACCTTTCCTCACTTAATAATATCATAAGTAATTTAGACCTAAAAATTACTTTAAGGAATCCCTATCAGTTCAAAACTAAAGGCCTAATGGTATATGAATGTTCAAATCAAACATTATTAAAGTCTACAATTACTTCGACAATGTCATGTTCTCATCCAGATCAAGGAAGATACCAAGGAATATCCAAACCTATTCATTGTGGTACTTGCTTACCTTGTATTATTAGAAGGGCTTCAATTTTAAAAGGATATGGTACTGATCCAACTGAATATCTTGATTCTAATTTTACTGGAGATAAGGCTTCCTTTACTTTAAGATCACTTAAGACAGGAATATTAGACTTTGAAAATTCTAAAGACTTTGCATTTCTAAAAATTTCGAACTCAGGCAATTTAAATGGTTATCAGAAATTATATACCAACACATATACTGAAGGAATGACAGAAGTAAAATATTTATTGGATCAGTATGCAGGATAAATATTTATACGATACTCATTTTCATTTAGATCTCTTTGAAAATATTCAGGAGATGATTGATAACATTGAAAGAAATCAAACCTATACAATCGCTGTTACAAATCTACCCATTTTATATAAGAAACTTAATGGAATACTAAACCACAAATATTTAAAACCTGCCATAGGGTTTCATCCTGAGTTAGTTAGTGCAAAGTATATTAATCAACTTGCTTACATGCTTAATGAAATAAAGAGATCTAGATATATTGGAGAAATAGGTTTAGATTTTACAACAAATATTGAAAATAAAGAACTACAAATAGAGGTATTTACAAGTATAGTAAAACAATGTGCCTCATCTAAAGATAAAATATTGACTATTCATTCTAGAGGTGCATCGAAAGAGATATTGGATATTATTGGAGATTTTTTCGGGCCAATTGTCATATTGCATTGGTTTTCCGGAAGTTTAAAAACCTTAGGCATTGCATTGGAAATGGGAATCTATTTCTCTGTTAATTATGCGATGACTAGATCTTCGAGAGGAATAGACATAATCAAAAGAATTCCTTTAGACAGACTATTATTAGAATCAGATGGGCCTTTTGTTAAAATAAAAGGTAAAACTTCAACCCCATTAAACATAAGTTCTGTTGTTATAGAAATGGCAAAAATTAAAAATATATCGAAAGAAGAAATGGGAAATCAACTACGATCTAATTTTAGATATATTTTGGAATGTACATCATAAAAGCAATATTGACAAGTATTCAAGAACTATTGCTAACATTAGATAAGAAGTAATAGCTCCTTCGTCACTACTACTCTTATCAAGAACCGTTATGTCTTATAAAACTAAAAAGAATGAATTTGAGACTTCTAATTTTATTGATTTTTATAATATCCGGCTGTAAAAAAGATGATGTAGGATCAAAAAGGGTAATTGAAAATTTCGAACTTTCTTTCCAAAATAAGGGGACAATCAAATACGACAACAAAGAATGTGATTTTGACAATAGAAATAATCAGGCGCAATACACTTTTACAGCAGTATCAAATTCTAGCGAACCAAAAGCATATGTTCTCGCGTCCAATTATAGAAATTTGACAGACATGGATAGTGTTCAAAATGAAATTTGGATTGATTTTATAGTTGAATATTCAAATGATCAGACTAGTTTCTCAGAAAGCTATTTAACGTCTCTCTTACAGGCCGAGAACTCAAATGAAAATGTAATACATTTGTATCCACATTTAGGTGTCAGTATTTGCGGGATGGCATATAATAATGATCAAGTTGAGTTTAATTCTTCTGAATCAGTATTTAAACTAAATGATAAATTTGAATACACAATAAACGATTATGAGGTATTATACAAATCGTCTTGTCTAGATGAGAAACTATTGTTTATTGATATAACGATGAAAGGAATGTTGTATAATCATTCTTTTCAAACGAAAATAGATTCATTATATCTTAATGAATCTGGCCTAAAACTGCTATTCGATATTGAGTAAGATACAAGACATAACAATAGATATCAGAGCATGCTTCCTTCGGTCGCACACTCGATATCTGGAATGTTGAACAAACCCTATCCATTTTCAAAGCAACAATATCTCATAATAGTTGCAAGACTTTCGAGGAAACTAAATCTTTGAGATCAAAAAAGCAATGGAAAAATTAGATGGATTAAGATCATATGAAAGCTATTTAGTATTAACAAATTTTAGTGTATGTACGCAGAAAATGTATTTGCGCACGATTACTAATTTTTATGAATGGCGATTAGAGTAATGTAAAGCGGGTAAATTAAAACAAGAGGACGCGCAACAATTTTTATTAATGCGAGTGAAGTCTGGAAGGAGTTGGTCGACAATCAATTGTGATTACTCAGCCTTGCGAAAGTATTATAGAGAGA
>Ga0209187_1000722_pt1 | contig 50122 bp, 39 predicted proteins | sample BantaG_FD_187430 | JGI IMG/M metagenome (GOLD analysis project Ga0209187, IMG submission 187430) | Marine algal microbial communities from Bantry Bay, Ireland - BantryBay_4 metaG (SPAdes) (version 2) | ecosystem: Host-associated > Algae > Red algae > Unclassified | place: Bantry Bay, Ireland...
CATTTAAATTTTAAGATGTCGGTTAAGATTATAGAATAGAATTTGTTAAGATTAAGGCATGAACGAATGATTTCGTTGCAGACGAATCGAGTATGACAATACTCGAAAAAAGTGAACCACGAAAGTGGGTGGGCTGACTCATAGCGCTAGCTACCGCCGTGGGCGGCACAAGTAATGGCGAGTATTTTTAACGCAGAGATTGGCTAATTCTATGATAATATTTCCGACATTCTAATGTTTAAATGGTATTAAGCATGTATTATGGCAGTAGATACTTATCTGAATCATATCATAATCGATGATGGATTGGCATATACAAAGTTCTGCTACACTCTGATCATCGAACAGAGAGTCCATTAATAGAGTATTGTCTGTATACATTCTGTATACATTCTGTATACATTCTGTATGCAGTCACACATTGCAATCTAAAAAAATACTTATGAACATTTTTGAAGCCATTAGGAAAGACCACGATATACAAAGAGGACTATGTGATACTATAGTAGAAACGAGCGGTGAAACTAAGCACAGAAAAATTGCGTGGGAAGCTCTTAAGAAAGAACTTAAAATCCATGCCGATGCAGAAGAAAGATATTTCTACGTACCGCTTATAAAAGAAGATATGACCCAGAAGCATGCAAGACATGGCGTTGCAGAACACCACGAGATGGATGAGCTGATATCAAAAATAGATGACAGCGATATGGACTCATCCGCTTGGCTGACATATGCTAAGCAACTCAGAGAGAAAGTCTACCATCATCTCGAGGATGAGGAGCACACATTCTTTCAGTTAGCCGGTAAGGTCTTAACGGAAAATCAAAAAACAGATTTAGAAAATGATTATCGGAAGCATATGACAGACGAAGGTGCAGGCATTGGCCTGCTAAAATCATAACTCTTCGTGATAATCCAGTCCAAATATGTTAAATAAATATTTTAAAATTCCAATTTTCAAAACCATAAAAAATTAAATATGATTAATAAAGAAGTATTCAATAAATTAACGACAATAGATGGACAACCGTGTGTATCATTATACGTTCCGATGGAAGTAACTGGTGATTATGAGAAGAATAGAATTAAGTGGAAAAATGCCTGTCAAGAAGCAATCAATAAATTAGAATCAGAACATAATAATTCAGGAGAATTTATGAAGCCTGCATTAGATCTAATTGGCAATGCAGACTATTGGGCATATCAGAGACCATGCCTCGCAGGCTTCTATACAGAAGGTTATAATGAGACCTTACAGATACCAAGAGTTAACATGGAGGTAATCAGTGTCGGTAACAATTTCTTCACGAGTCCATTGATTAGTGAAATTACTAACAAAGAGAGAATATTCATATTAGCTATAAGCAAAAACGAAACTCGATTTTTCGAGGCCGTCCCAGATGGAATTTATCCTGTCAAAATATCAGATGTTGTTGTAGATGATATAGATGAAGCCATTAATGTAGATGACCCTACCGTATCTACTCAGCACCACAGCGCCGGTGGCAAAGCCATTTTTCATGCTAATGGACCAGGTACAGATATGGACGATATAAGGCTTAAGCAATACCTGAGAAGAATAGATGACGGTCTTATGGAAATTATCCACGATGAGAGAGTGCCTCTCGTGTTGGCTTGTGTAGAGGAGTATTACCCAGTATACAAAGAAGTTACTAAATATAAATACTTGTCACAGCACATGGTCGTGGGTAATCCAGAGAATCTATCTCCTGCAGAACTAAGGGAACAAATACAGCCAGTTTTCTTAGAAATAAGACAGCATGATATAAAAGAAGTGATGAACAACTATGGTATCAAGAAAGGAGAGAAATTAGCTCTTAACGACCTTAACGATATTGCCACATCTGCCAAGCACAAAAATGTAGAGCAGATACTTATTAATCGAAATTACATAGATAGTTTAAGTGCATCGGACAAGGAGAAAATAGACGATGTAATAATGAATGTACATAATTCTGGAGGCGATGTCTTTCTCACAAACGATAATGAATGTGAATGTCATACATTAATGGCGACACAAAGATTTTCGATGGAGACGGTTTCTTAGAAGAAGTATAAAAAAACCAATTAGATTAACCTGATGTACTGCCGTGCATCAGGTTTTTTTAATTTATATGTTTCTCACAAGGACAGTATATACCAAGATGGTTAAGGTATATAATCTCGACCAAATGCACTTGTAACACATTAAAAAACAAATGAAAAACAAGAGATAAAAACGAAAAAACAGACACAAAATCATAAGTTTAAGTGGTTTTGAAAATTAACAAATATGATGAGCATAATGCATCGAGGTCACAGACCTCGACGATCGGGGTCCCTTGTTCGGCGTAGGCTGAAGCACAGCATCCCAATCACCCGTTCGGCGTAGGCTGAAGCAAAGCAAAGAGAAGAGCCGCCTACGTCGTATATAATATCAAGATTTTATCTTGAGAAAGTAAAATAGAAACAACGTATACCAAAAACAGTTAGATAGTAATTTGTAAGAGCATAGAAAACATTTAGAATAATCCACGATGGTCGAGGTTTGTAACCTTGATCCAATGCACATGAGACATATGAAAGAAAGTTAAAGAGCAGATAAAAATGGACGGACTCAAAATCTTAAATTAAAGTTGATATTAAAATTGACAATTATGATGAGCGTAATGCATCGAGGTCACAGACCTCGACGATCAAAGGAAAAACCCGTTCGGCGTAGGCTGAAGCAAAGTAAAGAGAAGAGCCGCCTACGTCGCATATAGTATCAAGATTTTATCTTGAGAAAGTAGAATAGAAACAACGTATACAAAAAACAATTAGAGAATAATATTTTTAAGAAGATAGAACCACGATGGTCGAGGTTTGTAACCTCGATCCAATGCACATGAGACATATGAAAGAAAAGTAAAAGAGCAGATAAAAATGGACGGACTCAAAATCTTAAATTAAAGTTGATATTAAAATTGACAAATATGATGAGCATAATTCATCGAGGTCACAGACCTCGACGATCGGGTTATTTCTATAGTTTATAATAACTACAATGGTTGAGTTTTATAACTTGTTCGGCGTAGGCTGAAGCACAGCATCCCAATCACCCGTTCGCCGTAGGCTGAAGCAAAGCAAAGAGAAGAGCCGCCTACGTCGCATATAATATCAAGATTCTATCTTGAGAAAGTAAAATAGAAACAACGAATACAAAAAACAGTTAGAGAGTAATATTTTTAAGAAGATAGAACCACGATGGTCGAGGTTTGTAACCTCGATCCAATGCACTTGAGACATATGAAAGAAAAGTAAAATAGCAGATAAAAACAAAATGGACGGACTCGAAATCTTAAATTAAAGTGGATATTTAAATTGACAAATATGAGGAGTGTAATGCATCGAGGTCACAGACCTCGACGATCGGGGAGTAATGCACCCGTTCGCCGTAGGCTGAAGCAAAGTAAAGAGAAGAGCCGCCTACGTCCCATATAATATCAAGATTTTATCTTGAGAAAGTAAAATAGAAACAACGTATACAAAAAACAGTTAGAGAATAATATTTTAAGAAGATAGAACCACGATGGTCGAGGTTTGTAACCTCGATCCATTGCACATGAGACATATGAAAGAAAAGTAAAAGAGCAGATAAAAGGACGGACTCAAAATCTTAAATTAAAGTGGATATGAAAATTGACAAATATGATGAGCATAATGCATCGAGGTCACAGACCTCGACGATCAAAGGAGAATAAAAAACCCGTTCGGCGTAAGCTGAAGAAAAGCAAAGAGAAGAGCCGCCTACGTCGCATATAATATCAAGATTTTATCTTGAGAAAGTAAAATAGAAACAACGTATACAAAAAACAATTAGAGAATAATATTTTTAAGAAGATAGAACCACGATGGTCGGGGTTTGTAACCTCGATCCAATGCACATGAGACATATGAAAGAAAAGTAAAAGAGCAGATAAAAATGGACGGACTCAAAATCTTAAATTAAAGTTGATATTAAAATTGACAATTATGATGAGCGTAATGCATCGAGGTCACAGACCTCGACGATCGGGGCTCTTGTTATTTGTAGAAAAAGCAAGACATTAATAATCCAACAAAATAACTTCTCGCTTAAATCGTAGAACAAAAGAAATCTCGAATGTGATATTCCTAATACTTCTTTCTTGTAGAGTGGTTGTCATACCCGTACGAGGATTAAGGACAGGAAAAATCTCTGGAGACATATACTGAAATCCGATATCTGGACTGACATTAAGCTCTATAGCTGGAGATATATACTCTGATCCGGCAAACTCAAAGCCTCCTCCAAAACTTAAGCCGTAAACAATCTTATTGACATAGATAGGGAAAGGATAGAATAGGGAAGAGGCAGTAGCAGAGAACCTTGTCTGGATTTCTTCTGTGTTATTAGCTACATTATATTCTGCTCTCACACCCACAAAGTAATACGGGGTGCTGCTCATAGAAGGGATATATAATCTTTTCTTAGCACCTAAAGTGATGCCTAAGTTACGAAAGACAACCCCCTCCGAAAAATTAAATCCTTGTGTTATATTATTGAGAATCAATGAGCTGCCACGAGAATGGTAGCCTATCTGGGCAAAGAGAGAACCTTTGTAATAAGGATCTAAGCTCTCTATGAAAAGGACACCGTGATAATCAAATAGTGGTCTACGCTGGAACCCGTTCCAATTTTGATTAGCCATCGTCAGCCCTACCTTAGGACCAAAATGGAAACCTGTCACCAGCTCATCATCTTCCTGAGCGTGCAGTGAGCAGAATATCATTAGACAGAATAAAACAAGAAAACTTTTATACATGTGATATAGACTTAGTACCTCTAAATTAAAAGATATATTCTGAAGAAGCTAAAGCATTATTATCAGGTACTCTGACAAACTTAGGTCTTTGTAATAAGCTAATCTTTTTCTTAAGGTAGATTTTCTCTCCCGCCTTAGGTTGTGCATCCTTCGGTAATCGATTTCTAAGCCTGAGTTTATTTTCTTTTATCCTGTAAGCTTGTGCTATATCTGCCATCGATTCGTCAGCTTCTACAATATGGTATTTATTAGAAGATGACTTTCTTTTAGATGATCTTTTACTATTGGTTCTTTTGTCACTTTTTGATCTACTGCGTCTTTCTGACTTTTTATTTACAGTATAATCTCTGGAATTTTTTGTTTTGGAATTTGTATTTCTTTTTTTAGTCTTTCTGTCAGTACTTGGTAAATGCTCTGCAATCGGTTCCGAAACATAACCTCTATCATATTCATACAGCTTATACTTGTCTATTAGATCTATCAGCTTCTTAGGGTATGCCTTATCAGTAGCATAGCCAGCCTTCCTAAGCCCATAAGCCCAACCAGTATAATCTGTATAGCTATAGCTGAACAGAAACTCATATCTCGGCTGAGTTGTAAGAAACTCCGTATGTGCTCGGAATGATTCACGAGGACTCGAGAACTGTCGGAAGCAACTTTCTATAAGTTGTCCCTTATTATTATAATCATCATCTTTTCTATAGTATGTATCTCCGTGCCAGCTACCGCCACACTTAATTCCAAAGTGATTATTAGCTTCCTTAGCCAACGTACTCTTACCAGCACCAGATTCTAATAGAGCTTGTGCTAACTTGATGCTGGCGGGTATGCCAGAAGCATTCATCTCATCTATAGCGACATCTCTATACTTATTGATATAAGTTAAGCTTGGATTACTGCTGTATCCATATAGTCCTATGAGGCAAAGGACAATAGTACATGCTGCGATTCTCATATTAGTTATTTATTTAATTTATAATAGAATCAAAAACAGTGCCTTATCGGTCGTATTGTAATATATTTTCTTAATAAAGTACTTAATAATAAGATCTGCGAACATCATTCGTGATTGTCGGATAGTGCAATTTCAGTTTCCGTGACATAACTCTAATAGAATTATCTCAAAGAAAAGAGGATTGTAGGAGGAGTATGCCGATGCACATATGAAGGCAGGGTTGGTTAGGGACGATCGATTCATTGAGTATAGCCATCGGTTGATTCTATTCTAATATCGTCGTGCTAGATAGAGAAAATCATAGATAGAATAACGGCGCTAGATTGACTCATCTGAAGATAGGTTCTCATCATTCTCTTGCACTAATTCTACCAGCATACCATTGGTGGCTTTAGGGTGCAAGAAGACGACGAGCTTGTTATCAGCGCCAGCTGTAGCTTTCTCACTCAGTAGTCGATACCCCAATCCTTTGAGTCTTTCTATTTCATGATTAATGTCTGTCACAGCGAAAGCTACATGGTGAAATCCCTCGCCCTTTTTTTCTATAAATTTATGTATAACGCTATCCTCGTGTGTGGCTTGCAATAATTCTAATTTATTATTGCCCAGTCGTAAGAAAGAAGTCAGAACACCTTGCGACTCTACCAACTCTCTTTTATATGCCTCTACACCCATCAGATCACCGAATAGTTTTTCACTTGCCTCGATGTCTTTAACTGCTATGCCGATATGTTCTATTTTTTTCATCTGTATAGGTTTGTGTATTATATGGCAATTCTAAAGTATATAGTTACTTATATGAAGATAGCAAAGAATAATCATATAGAATATTATCTACATGGTAGTGAACGAGATGGTGATGTACTTCATAATCGAGAATTTTGAATCGGTTAAATTGTAGTTAAACACATACAAGCGAGAATGTTAAGACTTATTTTTGGAAGGAATACAAGTTATAAATGAATAAAAAATTCATCTGGGGTATTATTATTCTCATGTCTGTTGCCTTATTTGGTATAGCAGTAACCCAGTTTATATGGATAAAGACGCAAGTCGATTTAGACTCTAAAAGTTTCGGGGACAAGACCTTCATGGCACTTAACAATGTAAAAGTAAGGCTCGCTAAGGATGCTAAAGAGAAGAATGATAAGAAGAGAGTGTTAGAAGCGATGGGTGACCAGAACTTGTTTGGTAAGCAGATATCTACGATACCTAAGCTGCTCTCACCTGATAACAAAAACTACTTCAACAATAAGCATCAGTTTAACAGCATAATGCAGAACATAGAAGATCCAGTCTATCTACTAGAGAACATGGACATTAAGAAACTGGATAAGTATCTGCAGGATGAGTTCAAGGATCAGGGTATAGATATTAAGTATGATTATGGAGTATATTCTAATAAGGAAAAGGAGTATATCTATAGGAATGGTCATTATTCGGTTCCGATAGCAGGTAATGCCAGCAAACCTAAAGGCGCAGAAAAAGATTTTAATTCATCACCTTATCAAGTCCAGATATATGGAATAGATGAGGAATCACCAGGGCATTTAAAGATATTTTTTCCAGGTAAGCGAAGTTTTTTATGGGCGAGAGTTTTGCCTTCATTGTTGACATCATTTCTCTTCATAGGCCTTGTGCTTTTTTGTTTTGCGTACACCATATTCGTAATATTTAGACAGAAGAAGGTTTCGGAGATGAAGACTGATTTTATTAATAATATGACTCATGAATTTAAGACACCCATAGCGACAATATCATTGGCGTCTGATTCGATAACTAACAGTACAGTCATAGATAGTCCTGATAAGATTAGACGATTTGCAGGTATAATTAAGCAGGAGAACCATAGGATGCTTAATCAGGTGGAGAAGGTACTTCAGATGGCCAAGATAGACCGTAAGGACTTTCAGCTTAAGCTGACAGAGGTTAACGTTAATGACGTAGTTTATCAAGCTTCAGAACATGCTAGGTTGAAAATTTTAAAAAGAAATGGTAAATTAGACGTAGCCCTGAATGCTTCAAAGCCAATTGTTGAAGGAGATTTGACCCATATCTCTAACATGATTCATAATCTTCTGGACAACGCAGAGAAATATTCTAACGAACAACCAGTAATTAAAGTAGTGACAAGTGATGCTTCCGATGGGATAAATGTATCCATATCTGACAATGGAATCGGTATGACTCCTGAGTCACAGAAGCATATTTTTGATAAATTTTATAGAGTACATACTGGCAATAGGCATGACGTGAAAGGTTTTGGTTTAGGGCTTAGTTACGTAAAAGCACTCATAGATGCTCACCATGGAAGCATCAAAGTGAGCTCGGAAATCGGGAAGGGCAGTACATTTCTTTTGTTTTTTCCGTTTATACATAGTGACTAAATGTTAAAACTTGCATCTAAAACATATAAGCTATCATATAAATACTATAAAAATGTCAGAAAAACAAAACATATTGCTGGTAGAAGACGACCAGAATTTCGGAGACGTCTTACGATCTTACCTAGAAATGCACGATTATGAGGTGGAACTTGCAGTAGATGGTGAAGAAGGGCTATTAAAGTATAATAAGGGAAGTTATGATCTGTGTGTTCTGGATGTAATGATGCCCAAGAAAGATGGATTTACTCTTGCTAAAGAAATCAGAGAAAAGGATAAGACAACCCCACTAATCTTTTTAACTGCAAAATCATTAAAAGAAGATATATTAGAAGGTCTTAAGATTGGCGCTGATGATTATATCACTAAGCCATTTAACTCAGAGGAATTATTACTCAGAGTGCAGGCTATTCTCAGAAGGTCAGGCGCCAAAGAAGATCCACAAGAAGAGGTTAAAGAATTTGATTTAGGTAAGTTCAACTTTAATTATCCATTAAGAATCTTAAGGCATACTGAGTCGGATGGCGTTGTTACTAAAGACAACTTATCACCTAAAGAGGCACACCTTCTAAGATTGTTCTGCATCCATAAGAATGACGTGTTACCGAGATCAGTAGCATTGACTAAGATATGGGGAGAAGACAATTATTTTACCGCGAGATCTATGGATGTATTCGTTACTAAGCTGAGAAAATACCTTAGCAAAGACAAAGATCTTGAGATAGTCAATATTCATGGAAATGGATTTAGGCTAATAGATAGAACAGAAGCGGTGGTAGAATAATCTACCTGCTTAAGAGACATATACTTAGGGGCATTTCTTTTAATTAAGAATGCCCTTTTTCATTTATGTATATGGTCCTTCAATATCGGTTCTTCGCAGTAGCAATGAACTAAATACCTACACGCGGGATTATTAAACAAATGCAGTAAATGAAGCTTAAAGGAATACTTAAAACTTTTATAATCGTATTAGCAGGGGTGCTGATATATTATTTCGCTTTTAAGAAATCAAATGATGCTAATGGATCAATGGCTCCAAAAATAGAAGCTGACCTGATTAACGGAGATGCCTATAGTCTAAGTGATGACTTAGGCTCTTATGTTATCATAGACTTCTGGGGCAGCTGGTGTCCACCATGTCGGAAAGAAAACCCTAAGCTTGTTGATTTATATAAGAAATACAAAGACAAGAAATATCAAGATGCAGCGGGATTAGAAATTCTGACCATAGCATTAGAGAAAGATGGACGTCGATGGGAGAAAGCAGCTCAGAAAGACGGCTTTTTTTGGAATACACAGATAGTCCAAGAATCAAGATTTGTATTGACTTCAAAATTAGCAATGAAGTACGGTGTCCGAGATGTACCCGCTAAATTTCTTATAGGTCCCAAAGGTGATATCTTACTCGATAAGGTCAGCCTTGAGGACATTAGACAATACTTAGAAAATCATATATCAGAGTAGCTTCTATTCTTGAACTACCATATAATCACATTGCGTCAGTATAATCATACAACTTATACTATTTAAGGTTGAAGATGTACCATTAGATTTTGAAATTAATATTTCAAGTTCAAGGCGAAAAACGCAGGGATAGCCTTAGCTACCGCGAGTATTTTTAACGAAGAAATTGGAGAATTAGGGCAAAATCTGCGGGACATTCTTAATCATAAATAGTATTATGCACGATATGGCTATAAAAGCTGCATTTTTACTGCCAAAATGTCTGTAAACAAGCTATGGCAAAGGAATTGATTAATAAATGGAAAAATAAGTTGAAAATGAGTGGACAAAAGAAAACTGAGGAAATAGAAGGCACAGAAGAGGAAGTTACACAAGAGACTAATAAAGCAGAAGAAGTAGAGGCAACTCCTCAGGAGGAAATAGAAGAACTCAAGCTGCAAGTAGATGAAGGAAAAGACAAATACTTAAGGCTATTTGCAGAATTCGAGAACTTTAAAAGAAGGAATACCAAGGAGCGATTTGACCTAATGAAAACGGCAGCGCAGGATACGATTGTAAATATCTTACCAGTGCTCGATGATTTTGATCGTGCAAAGATGATGGCAGAAGACGACAGCAATTCAGAAACAATCAGCGAGGGTATTCTTATGGTGTACGATAAGTTATACAATGTATTATCTGCTAAAGGTCTCACACCTATGGAAAGCACGGGCTTACCGTTCGATCCAGAATTACATGAGGCGATTAGCGAGATACCTGCTGCAAGCGATGACCAGAAAGGCATCATCATCGATACAGTAGAGAAAGGATATTATCTCAATGATAAGATTATCAGATTTGCCAAAGTAGTGATAGGCAAGTAAAAACTCGAAAGAGTACAAATACTAACAATGGCAAAAAGAGATTATTACGAGATATTAGGTGTAACGAAGACTTCGGATAAAAGCGAGATAAAAAAAGCTTACCGTAAGGTGGCAATGAAGTATCATCCGGACAAGAATCCAGATGATAAGGCAGCAGAGGAAAAATTCAAAGAAGCGGCAGAGGCTTATGAGATACTTAGTGATGAGAACAAGAAAGCTAAGTATGATAGATATGGCCATGCTGGTGTAGATCCACAGGCTGGATTTGGCGGTGGTGGCAATATGAATATGGAGGATATCTTCTCTCACTTTGGAGATATATTTGGAGATTCAGGAGGGCCATTTGATAGCTTCTTCCGAGGGAGCACATCATCAAGGCGTCGCTCAGGTCAGAAGGGCTCTAACCTAAGGATTAAGGTCAGCATGACCATGGAAGAAGTCGCTAATGGAGTGACGAAAAAGATTAAAGTAAAAAAACAAGGTACCTGTGATTCCTGTGGTGGATCTGGTGCAAAAGACAAAGGCTCTGTATCCAGTTGTGGTACGTGTAATGGCTCAGGATACGTCAGACAGATTAAGTCTACATTCCTCGGTCAGATGCAGACCACCGCAGTATGTCCTAATTGTAATGGATCTGGATCTCAGATCAAAGCTAAGTGCTCTTCTTGCAAAGGTGATGGCAGATACGCTCAAGACGAAACAATAGAAATAGAAATACCTGGAGGTGTAGAAGATGGCATGCAATTGTCTATGAGAGGTAAGGGTAATGCTGGCCCTAATGGAGGCTCTAATGGTGATCTTATCATTATGATAGAGATTAAAAATCATGAACACTTCACAAGAGATGGACAGAATATTATGTATGATTTGTTTCTCAATTTTGCCGATGCAGCTCTCGGATCCTCTGTAGAGGTACCGACATTAGGTAAGCCCGTTAAGATTACGATACCAGCAGGTACGGCGGCTGGAAAGATATTCAGATTGCGAGAGAAAGGCTTACCAAGTGTACAAGGTTATGGAAAAGGTGACCAACTGATAAATGTCAATATATGGACGCCTAAGACACTTACAAAAGATGAAAAGGAGATGCTCGAAAAGATGAGAGAATTAGAGAACTTCCAACCTCAGAAGGGAAAAGGTCAGAAAGGATTTTTTGCAAGGATGAAAGATTACTTTGAGTAGATGATTAAGTATCTACTCATTATATTATCTATACTAACGTGTATCTCATGTGCTGACAAGCCTTACTACACACAGTCTTATGATGTTAATGCGGATGGATGGTCCTACGATAATACCATTCGTTATGAAGTAGCCGCAACAGATACATTAGGACTCAATGATATGCATCTTAACATAGTACATGATGCAAACTATTCTTATGAAAACCTGTATCTGAAAATTGTAACAACCTTCCCAAGTGGAGAAAAAAAAGAAGAACAACTCAATATAGACTTAGCTTCTAATAATGGTCAGTGGCAAGGTAAGTGTTCCAGTAATTTTTGTACTATAAAGGTGTATCTGTTAGACAAATTTAAATTTGCCGATCAGGGTAATTATATTTTTGAGATACAACAATACAGTAGAGAGGAAAACTTACAAGGCATACAATCTCTCGAAATACAATTGTATAATTCTATAGAGAAGAAGTAGTCATCATAAGGCTACGGAAGTACGCATCACAAAGAACTCCATTCCTTTTCTTAGGAAATCTAATTCTTATGGAATAAGATAACCTTCTTCTCAATGTTTAGCTAATCTTAAGGCATTGTTAATGAACACCCTGATAAGGTATCACATTCTATGATATTGTCTCACGATCCCCAATTGAGACCGTAACTACAGGGTATTGAGACTATTAGCACTGTAGTATACCATAGATTTGAAATAAGCGTTATGCAAAATCTATGAAGTATATTATCATCATCATTACAGCAGTACTACTATTTCTCTTCCTTCGAGATATAGATTATACATTGCTATATGACCAGTTAGATGCGCTGGGTTATCAGAAGATGACTGGTTTATTAATGATATCATTTATATCCTATGCATTAGGTACGGTAGCATGGATGTTATGCCTGAGTACAACATTTAAGGTGAAGTTTTTCTCCAGGTTCTTTGTAGTAAGACAGATAGGAGAGAGCTTAAGCTTAGTCAATCCCACAGGTATCGTTGCAGGTGAGGCACTGAAGGTCATCCTTCTGGGTAAGTCAGGATATAGCAAATTTGATGTGTCACAATCAGTAATCATATCTAGGTTTTTGTTGTGGTTTAGTTATGTTGTTTTATTGCTTTTTATACTTGGCTTTGTGCTGAGAGATATTGTTACATCACCTTCTATTTCTGTATTGATCTATCTAATGGCATCTGCTGCAGGGCTCTTATTGCTAATGACATTATTCCATAGAAGCTTATGGATCTATAGAATAATCAGTTATCTATCAAGAGTAACTAAGTCAAAATACCTACAGAGCAAACTGGAAGTCATACAAGATTATAATAAGCAGTTACACAGCTTTTGGCTTCATAAGAAATTCCATATTCTTCTCGCTATATTCTTATTCATATTACATTATGTAGTAGGTGCTTCGGAGTACTATTATATTCTCTACCTATTAGAATCACCTATTGATTTTTATTCGGCGATCTATCTTGAGATCGGCACCTCTTTTCTTAAGAGCATCTTGTCATTTATACCAGGACAAATCGGAGTAGAAGAGTATGGGAATAAATACTTTCTATCTCTCATCGGTGTCCAAGACCAAAGCTTATGGGTAACCGTAAGTATACTGCGCAGGATAAGGCAACTCTGGTGGCTAATGTTCGGTATCATCGCATACGTCGCATATTCTAAGAAGGCTAACAATCATATTTCTAATATAAAACTATCTACCAATGGAAGTACTATTCATTAGTTATAAGTATCCGCCGAGTATCGGTGGTATGCAGATGCAAAGTTATCATTTGATCACAGGATATAATTCTATAGATACCTCTCACAGTATCATCTATGATCAGAAGTGGTCATTATTGTTTTTCTTTCTTTCACTGTTTTGGAAGATACCTATACTTCTATACAAGAATCCTAACATCCAACTCATACATCTTAATGACGGTGTCTGTGGATTATGCTGTATATGGCTTAAGCTTATCACCAACAGAAAAGTTGTGGTCACTTATCATGGGCTTGATCTGGTCTTCCCTAATTTCTTATATCAGAAGATACTATTACCACTTGTCCGACATGCAGATGCAGTAATTGCCGTTAGCACATACACGGCAGAGCAATGTGTGGCTCGACGATTCTCTAAGGAAAAAATATATGTGGTTAAAAATGGAGTAGATCACATTGTCAACCAGCAGGATATAGAATCTGTTTCTAATCATATTATAGCACAAGCTGCTATTGCCAAAACGAAAGCAAAAAAACAGATTGTTGCAATCGGCAGACCCGTTAGACGAAAAGGATTTGTTTGGTTTGTCAAAAATGTGCTACCTCAGCTGCCAGACGATATACAGTTTATATTGATCGGTCCATATCCTGATTATAATAAGGTAATGTCAGCCTTCCTTAAAAGAATACCGCAGAGCTGGCGGAGACAAATAGAACTTCTGCTAGGGCTTTCTACAGAGCATACAGAGCTGATGCAGTTACTTGAGTTTGATATTTCAAAAGAAAAATTTATCTGGCACCGAAATCTTAATCATATAGACAAAAACTATCTCTTGTCACAAGCTGACTTATTAGTCATGCCTAACGTATCAGTTGCAGGTGATATGGAAGGGTTTGGATTAGTGGCTCTTGAGGCTAACATGTATGATGTCCCTGTGATGGCTTCAGGAATAGAAGGTATTACGTCTGCCGTGGTAGAGGGAAAGAATGGCTGGCTGATGCAGTCAGAAGATGCTAATGTTTGGATAGATGCTATAAGTCATTACCTGTCTGAGAAACCTTTGATAAAGTGTAAAGAATACGCAACACAAAATTATAGCTGGGACAGGATGGTGTCTGATTATGCCTCTGTTTTCTCGGAAATATTATTAGCGGATCAAGACACAGGAGTGGCGCAAGCCATGAGTTGATTAATTACAGAAATTAATAAGGAAATATTATGAGCAAACTAAAAATAGCTTTTTTCTCTGATATGCTGATGCGAGATTATGACGGCTGTATGCGTACCGTCTTCCATATTATAGATAGAAAACCTGAAGATGTAGAGATCAAGTACTTCTGCGGACAAGGAACAGTCAAAGGTCTTAATAAGACAGTTGTCTCGATACCTAATGTTGTGATACCATTTAACAATAACTATAAAATGGCCCTGCCAGTGTTAGCAAAGCAAAAGATCAAAAGAGAACTCGAAGAATTCCAACCCGATGTGGTGCATATAACATCACCGTCCATGCTTGGTAATTATGCCTTACAGCTGGCTAAAGAAATGTCGATCTCTGTAAGCACCATCTATCACACACACTACATTTCTTATATCAATTACTACTTAAGTAAGATGAAATCCATCGTACCACTGGCTGAGCATCTCATTAAAAACAGCACACGCAATTTCTATAATAATTGCGACTTGGTGCTTGTCCCTACAGAGGAGATGGTAGATGTTCTGGAGCAAGTAGGCGTCCGCCGATCACTGATGACAATATGGAAGAGAGGCATAGAAAGAAAGCTATTTAATACAGAAAAATCTGATAGAGATAAGATCAAGAATATGGTTGGCAATGATCATTTTAATATTTTATTTGCTAGCCGACTGGTCTGGGAAAAGAACTTACAGGTGCTTATAGATGTATACAAACAAGCGGAGAAAGAAAACCTGAAAGTTAATTTTCTATTAGCAGGAGATGGCACGGCTTATCAGCCTATGATGAAGCAAATGCCTAACGCTATCTTCTTAGGTAATGTCGATCAGAACGAGTTAGGTATGTTATATGCTTCTTCAGATGTTTTTCTTTTTCCGTCTATCAGTGAGACTTATGGAAATGTGGTCTTAGAAGCAATGGCGAGTGGACTACCTTGTGTGATCGCTAATGGTGGAGGCTCTAAGCATTTTGTAAATCAAGGGGTTAACGGATTCTTATGCAAGCCGTTCGATGTCCAAGACTATATAAACAGAATCAAAATCATAATGAATGACGACAGACTAAGGCAAGATATGATAGATAATGCTTTGTCTTATGCACAGGGTTTTGACTGGGATGTGCTGACCTTACGATTCTATAATCAACTTAAGTCGATATCTGAAAATCAGAAAGCAATTACATCAAAATACAACAACCATATGGCTGAATTAACTTAGTCCAATGTGCTATAACACTACAGCGTCTACAACGATACGTTCGTCGATGTTTGTAGCGTCGATGGCACAAGATTGTATTGTAAAGTTCTATTTATGAAAGATCAAATGGAATGAATCAACATCAAAAATACTGGGACAGGTAAATAAGTAAGCATTGAGTGGTAATGTTATAATCATATTGCATCTCAGCTACAAGTTGAGACGAACGAGGGGAGGCTCTTATGGGCGGAATTTATCACTCCGAACCATTAGTAAGTCGCAAAGGTGCTAGCAGTAATGTTAGATCTGAAGCCTGCCTGCATAGGTAGCAATGTGAGACTACATAATAATCTGGTTCTGACAAACAGAAACGTCATAGAGAGGTCATGAAGAGTGGGTAAGCAAACACTATCTGTTACGCTCTGCGGGATCATTGTAAAACCCGTGACCAAAAAATTCTACTTGGTAGATGGGGCAGGCATCGGAAGAAGGAATATGATCTTATTCCCTTCAAGGAGATCCGTATTCCTTTATCATCTATCTGAAGTAGTGTACGAGACTCAACCCATCAATTACAACTTGTGGGACCGTCTACTCGATTACACAGAGTATTTCATATCTTTATTTAAGTAATGGAGAATCTGCAAGAGATATATGATTTGGCTAAGCAAAGATTGCGAGAATCGCGTCTTTTGTTTAATGCTGGTGAAGTTGATGGAGCTTTTTATTTAGCAGGGTATTCAGTTGAATTGATGTTGAAATGGAAGATTTGTAAAAACTTTGAAATTCATAATTTATTCAGTACTGAGTCTCCTCCTATGATTGAAGGTGTGAAAGTTCTCAAAGACTCAACTTATACCCATAATTTATACATTTTGCTCTTATTTAGTGGCCTACGGGCTAAATTTGACACGGATAAAAGCACGAATATTACACTATTTAAAGCGAATTCGCTCTTGTTTTCGTGCTGGAATCCTAATGTTAGATATAAACCTTGTGGTCATAAGGAAACTTATGACGTCGAAAATCTGTTAACTTTGTTAGAAAATAACATTACAGGTCTAATAAGATGGATAGAGGTCAGTTAGAAATAGAATTAAGAAATTTTTGCCAAAAGAGCAGTGATAGAGGATTTCCTGTCATAATTGATGGTCTATCTGAAGCATACCCTGGTGTGGCTAATAGTTCTTTTACAATTCATATCCGAGTTGAGGATTGGGCAGGTGGAATGTCTTGTTCAACTATTTTAGACATATTACTACCTATCTTGTTCGATACTACTTCGGATGATGCACGTCGTCAAATATTTAGCATTGATGTCTACAATGTACTTGATGGTTTCAATTGCCACCACGTTGAAACATATACTGAGTTTCAGTTAGCTTGCTAATTCTATATTCTGTGTAACTAACTTACAAATCCACCTTTTCACTTACAACAAGATTCACATTTTGAAAGTCGTATCGATCGATTAACTATGACACCTTAGGAGATAACAAGTGTAAAAAATCAAGAGTAGAAAAAAGACCTTTACTAGCCAGTATAGTTTCTATTTCACTACACCGTCTACAACGATACGTTCCTCTCTGTTAGCTAATTCCCAAGCCACGTGGAAGATATGACGACCGACCTTCTCCATTTTATCAAATAAGATCTTATCTACAGTATCTGTTGTTCTATGATAATCTTCATGTACACCACTGAAGAAGAATATGGCAGGTATCCCTTTCTTAGCGAAGTTGTAATGATCAGAGCGAGAGTAGTATCTGTTAGGATCATTCTCATCATTGTATTTATAATCTAAGGTGATCTGAGAATATTCATTATTCACTTTCTCATTGATCTTGTGTAGGTCTGTGCTGAGTCTATCAGATCCGATGACGTAGATGTACTCTGGATTGTTGGCATAAGTCTTATCGACTCTTCCGACCATGTCGATATTGACATTAGCCACTGTGTTTTTCATGTCGAATAATGGATTCTCAGCATAGAATTCTGAGCCAAGCAGTCCTTTCTCCTCTCCTGTAACCAATAGACACAAGACGGATCTTCTCGGACCGTTACCGTCACGCTTAGCTTGGGTAAGGGCTTCTGCGATTTCCATAACAGTGCATGTACCAGAGCCATTATCGTCGGCTCCATTATATACATCGGGACCTTTTTTTCCTAAGTGATCATAATGACCCGATATTACAATCAGCTCATCTTTCTTATCAGTTCCTTCGATGTAACCCAGGACATTATATCCTTTGATGACAGAGACATCTCTGACTAAGTCTAAACTTAATTTGGGCTTTAACTTGATATCACAAGCTTTACCTTTTTTCTTATTCTTTTTTCTCCAGCGTTTTATTTTTTTGCTTTTCTTGCCGATGACATCTTTTGCGATTGTAGATGATATATAGGCATGATTGGCATACTTTCTTTCTTTTATTTCTCCGTCTCCCAGTTCTAATGATGGTGAGACTAAGAATCGTCTATTTTGATCTAAGAACTTTTTGATTTCATCTTCTATGACAAAGACATATTTCACACCTTTTTGTTGAGCGACCTCTAGTTTTTTAAACATGTTTGTGGTCCATTCAGAAGGGGTATTGCTGCCAGTTATGTATGATAAGCTGTCTCTGTCATACGGTTCACCTTTATTGATCATGATGACTTTTCCACGGAGATTATTGCCTTTGTAATCACTATACTTTTCGTCATCAATCCCATATCCTAAGAAAATGACTTCTTCTGGATCGAAGGCAGGCATATCATCACTCATGGTTGCAAAAGTCATGTAATCCCATAGGTGCTTATATGTATTACCATTGACAGAAATTTCGTTCTTACTCCAGCCTGTTCTGTTGAATGCTACTTTTTGATAATAACTATTTTCTATTCCTATTGCTGGTAGACCAAGTGATTTGAAATAGTCAGATATATACTTTGCGGCTTTGTCATTAGCTTCAGTTCCTGTTTCTCGACCTTCATATTCATCAGATGCTAAGATGTGCAGATGGTCTGACAGATCTTCTTTGGTAATGCTGAGGCTGTACTTATAAGAATTATTAGTTGTATCAGTGTTGACTACAACTGTACTATCAGGATATGTGACTGAGCTGATATATTGTGCTACGCAGAATAGTGGAGAGATCAATAATAATGTAAATGCTATGTAATTTTTCATTAGGCAGTGTATATATTATAAGTGCCCAAAGATATAAAATTACTGACAGGCGATCTTACCTACACGTCTACCATGCCTTCCTCCCTCAAATGTGGTTTCTAAGAATGTCTTCACAATAGAGGAAGCCATACGTTGAGTTATAAATCTTGCAGGGATACAGACGACATTGGCGTCGTTGTGTTCTCGAGATAATTGAGCGATTTCACTTGTCCATGAGATTGCCGCTCTGATGTCTTGGTGCTTATTGGCTGTCATAGCGACGCCATTAGCGCTACCGCATATAAGGATTCCTAATTGCGCTATGCCTTTGCTCACTTTGTCAGCTACTGGATGAGCAAAATCTGGGTAATCTACAGAAATAGGAGAATTAGTTCCACAGTCAATAGCTTCATGACCCCATTCTTTTAATTTGTCGATGAGAAAACCCTTGTATTCATATCCTGCATGATCTGATCCTATAGCAATTTTCATATAGCTGACTTAATGGTGTTATCTATTGAACAAAAAAAAACTTGTACCATACATGAGAAAACTCAGTATTCAAAATATAGGAAAGGGTCTCATGACCGCTTTCCTATGTATATTTTACATCAATTAATTCCTAACTTGAGCATTGTTGTATTTACTAAGCTCACTATCGAATCTGTCTTGCATTTCTTTATCACCTATTGTACTCGCAAGGGAGATCAGCTCTGGCACTGCTCTTAATGCATAACTATATTCTTGTCTGAAACTCGGTAAGTCATCTTCATCTAAAGAATCATAGAATCTTAACTTCTGTATAGTTTCTGTTCCTAGTATCTCCAGGTGTTTCTTAGCCTCTGCAATATCCCCACCTTCTGCAATTAACTCTATGAAAGGAACGATACTCTCATCATATGGAAAATTAAAATGTGGAAATCCTTCAAAGTACTTTTTACCAATGGCTGCAGCTTGGGCTGATTGACCCATATCTTTTAGTTTTTCGCCAGTCCTCATCATGACAATCTTCATGGCTTGTAACTCCGCTGCATAACTTTCATCTACGAATGCATCTTTCTTATCTAAGTTACCCCACTTCCATTTTGTCATAATATTATTATAAGCTTTCTCTACATCGACTCTTCCACTTCCATAGATGGATAATCCACCGACACTTCTACTTTTCACAGGAATAACTCTTAGTCCAAGTCCTTCCATTTGCATATAATCATTCATACCTAACAACTTCTCTTGCCTGCATGTTACGGCAAAGTAGATATGTCTGTCGTGTATATTAGACGCAAGAAGATCTAATACTGCTAATTCATCTTTGGTAATGTATTTTTTACTCTTATTAAGGTTGATATCGATTCTTGCGACCATATTAGATGTATCTCTCAGAGGCATCAATTTATTGGACAGCATCTTATTTCTATCTATTGCTATAAATAGATTATGAGACCGCATGATGGTCTGGTCTTGCACATTATTTTCAGGATTAGCGATGAAGTCTAATTCATTAATTAGATCCATGGGCCTATCCGTGCTATTGCCTTTAGCAGGGTTAAAGATGAAAACTTGATTTCTCTTGTTACCTCGATATGCTTCTGAGGGTATACTCAGCTTAAGAGGCGGTGAATCATTGACCCGGCGTCTAAGTTTTTCTATATACCAATCTACAGCGATCAGACTTAAGTTAACAACTCTGACATCTCTTCTTATATTCTCTACCTCCTGCGCATACCATAATGGATATGTATCATTATCTCCATAAGTGAATATGATCGAATTAGGCTCTACTGAATTAAGGAAGTTAGATGCATAATCTCGTGATGCATAGATACCTAATCGTGAGTGATCATCAAAGTTCTGGAAGCCCATAATAATCGGCGCCGACATCACTAGTACACCTGCAATGACAGGACTTAATGATGGACTGAGTTTTGCCTTTTCCTTGAGCAATTCGGTGATTCCAAGTACTGCCATACCGATCCATATGCAGAATGTAAAGAAGGACCCGACGAGTACATAATCTCTTTCTCTTGGCTCATTCGGTGGCTGATTAGAATATAGAATGAGCCCCAAGCCGGTAATTAAGAATAGTATAAATATAGCGGCGAATGTCTTCTTGTCTTTCCGAGCATGATAGAGTAATCCTATGATGCCAAAGATCAATGGTAGAAAATAATATGAATTACTTCCTTTATGATTCTTCATCGTATCGGTCATTTCACTCATCTCGTGTAGGCGCATCTCGTCTAATGGTGTGATGCCTGATTGCCAGTGTCCGCTACTCACATCCCAAGGCATAAAGCCTTGAGAAGCATTCTGCTTACCGACAAAATTCCACATAAAATATCTCCAATACATCCAGCCCATCTGATACTTCATCATGAACTTGAGATTATATCCAAAACCAGGTCTACCTTTAAGTTCCTTGCCAGTCAGTTGCTTATGCCACTGTCTATGTAGTGCAGGACGAGAGCCTTCTGAGTGCCCTATCCTCGGAAGTAGCATCTTGTCTTTATTCCTATAGACGTAGTCAAGTTTCTGATCTACAATTTCATACTTATCTCCGACTATTCCATATCTATCTGTTCTCTCTAGATCTTCTGGTTGTGCCTCGAAGTGTGGACCATAGAGCAAAGCTCTCTCACCATATTGCTCTCTATTAAGATATGGTAACACTCTCATAGCGTCACTCGGTGCATTCATGTTAATAGGTGTATCAGCATTAGCTCTAATTACGATAACTCCTATCGTGGAGAACCCGATCATAATCATCAGAGCTGACATGGTGATCAGCTGGAAGTTTCTCTTTCTATTTATATGTGCATATCTCAGAAGAAAAAACATAATACTTGCAATCAGTATAAGTGCTAGTACAAGACCAGAATGGAATGGCATACCGAAAGAGTTAACCATCGGCAATTCTAAGGTCTTCCATAGTGTAGGAATTCCTACTATGACAACTTTCTGAACAAATACGATAACTGCTGCACCACCGATAAAACTCAATATATATCCGAACAGGGTGTGGTTCTTCCATTTCTTATTGTAGTACAATATACCTATAGCTGGTAATGTAAGAAGGCTCAGTAAGTGAACCCCAATGGAGAGACCAGCAGAATATGCTGTAAAGACTAACCACTTATCTGTCTTAGGTGTGTCTGGGGCAGAGTACCATCTCATTGCTGACCATAATGTCAGTATGGTAAAGAATGTAGACATCGCATATACCTCACCTTCTACTGCACTGAACCATATAGAAGAACAGAAGGCAGTAGCTAACCCAGCTGCTAATCCAGAGAATCCAAGTTGTATATTCTGAGAAGTGTCTGTGATCCCGTCTCTTCCGACTAATGCCATCTTACCTAACATCATCGTTATTCTGGCTACAAAGAATGCTCCGAATGCGGCACATATGCCCGACAGCATATTAACCGCAAAGGCAATGTTAGCTGGATCTGACGATAATATATCACCGAACCAAGCGAATATTCTACCGATCAACATGAATAATGGTGCCCCAGGAGGGTGTACCACTTCTAACTTGTATGCACCTAATATGAACTCCCCTACATCCCAAAGACTTCCAGTCCTTTCTACAGAGAAATAATACACAACGAGAGCCACGAGAAAGACTATCCAACTGAATATACTTTTCGCTTGTTTGAAGGAATTTATTTGGAGCATATGATTCTTATCTAATTAATTGTAAAATTAATAAATAAGGTAAAAGGAACGGAAGGTTATCTACGAAACGTTTCGTTTTTTAGACTTTATTGAATATTCTATCCATATTAAGCCTAATACTGATGTGATTATTAGCGCCAGCAAGGTGATAATTAGAGATACCATAGTCGATCATGATCTTCTTGATATTAAATCCGACACCAAAAGAAAATCCAGCCAAGCTTCTAAATGATTGTACACGCATCTCTTGCTTTCGCAGATGGTTATATCCTAATCTGACCCTAATCTGCTCACGCTTACCAATTAAGAACTCCCCATTAAATATTAGATGTCTGAATAAGTTATCTAGATTCCTACTAAAACTGCCCTTGATTTCTGATTCTCCTAATAAGCTCGAAGTAACATCGAAATCTGGGTCATCGTATCGGATATACCACTTCTGCAGATTATGACCTATAATAGAAAATCGAAATGGCAAGTGTTGTAATTTATTCGAGTAACCCAATTGTAGGTCAAATGGCAAAGCTCGCTTTTCATCTACGATAGCCGTTATTTCAGTACCAATGTTTCGTAAGACCAAGCCCCAGGATCCTCTAGAGCCCGGTTTAGCATATTGGAGACCGATATCCATACCTATTGCTATCGAACCGAAAGACTCGTAATTACTGTTGAGAAACTTAATATTGACACCAGCTCTTATTCGCTCATTAAGCTGCCTAGCAGCACCCAAGGTTACAGCAACTTCTCCTGCGCTGAACTCCCCGTTAATATTTCCGATCTCATCTGCTCTATCAAAACTGCCATAATTAACATATTGTATAGCAGCATGAGTAGATAACCCGAGTGAATCTAAGGACTTACCGAATGCCACATTCCCATATGATACCCCCGCGAAGTGAAAGTTATGGTTAATGCTAAGTTGGTTATTCTGTAATACATTGCTGAGAGCAGGATTAGCTTGTGCCAATGCCAGATCATTATCCATAACAGAGATCAGTGATCCTCCGAGGGCTGTGAGTCTTGCATTAGCTGGAAGTGAGGTCGACTCAAAGGCAAATCTCCCTCCAATCTGTCCATGACAAAAGGTGCAAAGGAAACATAGACAGATAATGGAGTATAGGTTTTTCAGCTTGCGTAATTTATTGTTGCAAACATAATATATTAATCAAAGGCATAGATTAGAACTTAGGTGTAATGTCTCCATCAGCTTTTGTCCAGATAGTCCGACAGATTGCCATACTGTCACACATCATTTTTTTGACGAGCTCACCCGAATCATCATATTTTTTGAGAAGACCAAACTCATTGTCCCCATTTAGATATGTGCCCTCCCATTCTAATTGGCCATTATCATAATACTCTTTAAATGGTCCATTCTCATCATTATTAGAGAATGTAACTTCTTCTTTTAATTGTCCCTTATCATTATAAGTTTTCGTAATCCCTTGCAGGACACCATTGGCATAGTTTGCCTCGAAGTTAACTTTGCCGTTGGGGTGGTAGACCTTATATGGTCCATCAGCTATGTCATTTTGATAGTTTTCCTCTATTTCGAGATTGCCATCTGCATAGAAAATTTTTCTTACACCAGATAGTTTTCCATTTTTATAATTAGCAGTTTCTCCAATGACACCATCCGTTGAGTATATGGTTAAGAGACCATCTTTTTGGTTTTCAGTGTTTACCTGATACCTTTCTATTACATTTCCATTTTCGTCTTTTGTCTCGATATATTCACTCTTACAACCGAAGATAGCAAGAGAAATAACAATAAATAGATAGCGCAAATAAAGCATGTAGATAAAATTTAGTTGGATGTATAACGCTAATTTTTGGATTTTATTAAGATTTAATGTAAAAACGCTTGTATATTTTTGTACAAATAATAAAAACATGATTAACAAATTCATTTCCTTAGGCTTAATAGCATTTGTCTCATTGTTTTATGTCAATCACTCATCCGCTCAGACGGAAGAAAAAATCAAAGTGGTCGTCATAGAAAAAACGGTAGATGAAAATGGAGAGATCAAAGAAACAAAGATCATCAAAGAGGGAAAGGCGGCTAAAGCTTACATGGAGAAAATGAACATATCAGATAGTGATGTGATGGAATGGATAGAAAATGAAGAAGATGATTCTAAGCCCAAGATCAAAAGCCAAAAGCGTAAAGTCAAAATCATAACAAAAGATGATGATGGTAATGAAGACGTAATCGAATGGGAAGGAGATGGTGAGATGCCAGCGGATCTAAGAAGGACATTAGAAGAAAATGATGTAGAAATCTTGAATAAAGAGAAAGAAATTTCTGTTACTGTAAAAGATAATATGAGTACTGCCAGGTCAAGAGTCATGATTATTAATAAGAAAAATACAAATGAAGAAGTTATCGAGTTTGACATCGAAAATGGAGAAATGGGCGATGATGTAGAAAAGCTCCTAAGAGAAAATGGTATGGAGATAGAAATAATCGATGATGGTGATGCAAAGAAATTCATGATTGTAACTGAAGATGACGATCAGGAACAGAATAATAACAAAGCCCAATTAGGTGTATTCTTAGATAGTACAGAGAAGGGGGTAAGGATAATAGACACTATAGAAGGCTCGGCAGCTGCAGGGGCAGGCCTAAGAAAAGGCGATGTGATCACAGCTATAGGTGATCAGTTAGTTGCCACGATGCACGATGTAGTGACAGAAATAGGTAATTATAAGCCAAGCGAAATTATAATTGTACATTTCTTAAGAGATAATATAGCCCGCAGTACAGAGGTGACCCTTAAAGAAAGAGATATGACACAGAAATATACAAGAACTGTAACTGTAGAATCTACTGAAGAAAAGGACGGGCAGCACACTAAAAAATTAGAAAAACGAGTTATAATCAAAGAAAAGAAATAGTATATAATATTATAATCGAATAATAACCAGTCATAGGGAACTATGGCTGGTTTTTTTCGTAGATAGATATGGATATCATTGCAAGTATTTAGATGTCGATAGAAGATAGTAGAAAATATATTAACCAGTTAGGTAAAGAAAAGACTCCGTTCTTTTTCATGATAGATTTCGATCTACAGAAACCTATTGTAATTCCGCTCGGTGAAATGTCAGCAGATATATTGTATGATATCAATGGCATCACGAATTACAACAGTTACTCAGCTAAGGATACAAGTATAGAATATAAGTGCATACCATATTCTAAAAAAAAGTATGGAGACCAATTCGATGAAGTCGTCCGCGAACTTAATTATGGTAATTCCTTTCTACTTAATCTTGCAGCAAGACATGAGTTCTACACTGATGCAAGCTTAAAAGAAATTTTCTTAATCGCAAAAGCGAAATATAAATTATACTTCAAAGATCAGTTTGTCGTATTCTCACCTGAAACATTTATACAAATAAAAAAGAATGTGATCTCCTCATATCCTATGAAAGGAACCATCGATGCAAGTATCGAGAATGCAGAAGCCATTATACTCAATGACCCAAAAGAAAAAGCGGAACATAACACCATAGTAGATCTAATTAGAAATGATCTTAGTATGGTTGCTAAAGATGTACAGGTGCAACGATTCCGTTATATAGAAAAAATCAAAAGTCAGATAAGAGAATTACTCCAAGTAAGCTCAGAAGTCGTCGGTAGATTGCCACAAGATTATCACTATAACTTAGGAGATATATTATACAAGTTACTACCAGCCGGAAGTATCTGTGGAGCACCTAAGCAGAAGACAGTAGAGATTATCAATAGGGTAGAACAGTACCCGAGAAACCATTATACAGGAATAGGAGGAATCTATAATGGCGATTCTTTAGATTCATTCGTGATGATAAGATATATCGAAAGAGAGAATGATAAGCTATACTATCGCAGTGGAGGCGGGATCACAGCCATGAGTAAGATGCAAGATGAGTATGATGAAATGATAAAGAAAGTATATGTCCCTACTTCTTGAAAGTATAAAAGTGGAGAGCAATCTACTCCATAATCTATCCTTGCATAAGAAGAGGATACGCAGAAGCTTAGATCGATGTTATCATAGTGATGTGAAAGATCCGATAGACTATATAGAGATAGAAAGGCACATCTTAGAATTAGACTCCTCGTTACACAAACTAAGGATAGTATATAGTGATGAGGGATTTTCTTATACGTGTACACCATATACACTAAGATCTATCAATACCTTATGTGTCGTGCATGACGATAATATAGACTACTCAGAGAAGTATCTTGATAGAGAGCTTATTAATAGTCTATTCAGCAAAAGAGGAGACAAAGATGATGTCTTAATTATTAGAAATGGGAGAGTGACAGATACAAGTTATTGCAATGTTGCATTCTTATCAGAAAGTATATGGTACACACCAGATATTCCATTATTAGAAGGAACTAGACGAGCACAACTGTTACAAGATGGCATTATTACAACTAAAGAAATGCCTGTTACTGAAATACATAACTATGAATCTTGCCGATTATTTAATGCAATGATGGACTTTGGGCAAGTAGAAATAGAGATACAGGACATTCATAATCTACTGCAATAGAGCCATTCTAATTACATTAATATTTTAGCTAACTTTCATCTTTATCCACGACATGGAAGAACCAAAGAACATAACTTTCCTAAAGGCATTTACACCGCTATTATTTTTCATTATAGTCTTAGCATACGGTTTATTTATACATCCTTTGTTGTTCGAAGGAGACAGATTACCCGTTGAGGTACTGATTATTTTGGCTATTACATTTAGCAGTTTGTATCTAATGCGACAAGGCTATAGTTGGGATCATATCCTGGAGAACATTGTGGAGAAAGTAGGAGAGTCGGTACCAGTACTTCTTATACTATTTGCAATAGGCGTACTCATCGGAAGCTGGATAGTGAGCGGTACGATTCCTATGCTAATTTATTATGGCATATCAGCTATTAGCCCTGATTGGATATATATTTTTTCATTTATGATTTGCATAATTTTTTCATTATTGACTGGTACGTCATGGGGATCAGCTGGTACAATAGGTATCGTTATGATTGGAATTGCGCAAGTCTATAATGCAGACATTTGCATAACTGCAGGGGCTGTTGTAGGCGGTTCGTTTTTTGGTGATAAGTTGTCTCCTCTTTCTGATACAACTAACATCGCTTCTCTGGCAACTGATGTACCCTTATTTGACCATATCAGATCTATGATGTATACAACTGGTCCATCAGCAATTATTGCCGCTATCATATACATTGTACTATCGCCTGCGATACAAGGGGATTCTTCGTCGATAGGGACTCAGGAGTTAGATCAGATACAGGAAACGTTAGTCAGTTTAGAAAGTATATTTTCGTTTAATGCATTGTTGCTTTTGCCACTGCTTGTGGTTATCTATGGATCTATAAAGAAGAAGCCAATTTTTCTCACACTACTTGTTTCTTCATGGTTGGCTATGATATTGGCTTTTATATTCCAGCCATTTTCTTTTACTGATATTTTCCAAAGTTTTAATAAGGGATTCAGCACTGAGATGGCTGCACTTGAGAATGCTCCTGCAGAAGTGCTTTCTATTCTTAACCGAGGAGGGTTATATAACTTGATAGAAGGGATCGTTATTTCCTTTTTGATATTTGTATACATAGGAACTCTGAAGGTCATGGATTCTATTCAGCTTACAATTACTAAGATGATGTCGAATCTGAAAAAGAGAACACACTTAGTGGCAACGGCAATTACAACAACGGCATTCACTAATCTGACAACGTCTAATCAGTATGCAACAAGTTTCATAATCGGAGAAGCTTTTAAAAGTCGTTTTGATCAGATGAAAGTGCCTAGAAAAGTCCTCAGTAGATCTATAGAAGATGCAGGAACCATGTTAGAAAACTTAGCGCCATGGACGCCATCAGGCATATTTATGGCGAGCACATTAGGTGTATCGGCATTAGAGTATGCGCCTTATCAGTTTATGTCGTTAATTAATATTTTGATTGCATACATTTTTGCATTTACAGGAATTGCTTGTTTCTTTCCTAAGCGAGATGCTACTTCTTAGGGATGATTAGAGCAAGTATATCTTATTCTAAATAGAAAACAAACTATCCTGAGTAAACCGAAGGAACAGTTCGAGTCCAGTTGTAATAATCTAATTTTTTTCAGCTTTTGATTGCTAAAATAACTTCTCCATAATATGAAAGACGAGACAATACTTAATCATGATACTTACGAAGATCAGCACGGAGCTGTGGTCCCACCACTGTATCAGAATTCATTGTTTACATTTAAGGATTGGGATGCGATAGACAGGGCCTTCGATGATAAGGCAGGTAATTTTATATATTCCAGATTGCTTAATCCTACGGTTAAGGTAGCAGAAGATAAGATAGCACAGTTATGCAGAGGAGAAAAAGCTAAATTGTGTGCCTCAGGTATAGCAGCAGTCACGAGTGCCATCTTACATTGTGTGAGAGCAGGTGACCACATCATAACCATCAGTAACATCTATGGTCCGTCTAATACATTTATATGTAGCTACCTAAAAGATAAATTTAATATATCTGTGACCTATGTATCTGGTACGCAGGTTTCAGAATTTAAAGATGCTATCAGAGATAATACAACATTGATTTTTCTTGAAAGTCCTGCTTCTTTGACTTTTGAGTTGCAAGACTTACGGGCTGTGGCCAAGTTGGCCAGGCAACATAATATAAAAACCGCCATCGATAATACTTGGTCATCACCTTTATTTCAGAAGCCATTGGAATTGGGTATTGATATAGAAATACATTCTGTATCTAAGTATATCTGCGGGCACAGTGATGTAGTGGCTGGTGTGGTGGTCGGGAGCAAAGAAATCATAGATGCGATCATTACTGCGGAGCACGAATTATTAGGTGCTAAGATGGCACCATTTGAAGGATGGTTGATCACACGAAGTTTACGTACGCTGGCATTACGTATGCGAGCTCACCAGGAGAATGCTTATCATATTGCTGCATTTTTAGAAAGTCATAATGAAGTTAAAAGAGTCTTTTGGCCAGGGCTTAAAAGTTTTGCACAGTATGATCTGGGACAAGAACAGATGTCAGGATATGGAGGATTAATGAGTTTTGAATTAGCAACTAAAGACATCAGCAAGATTAAGAATTTTATCAATGCATTACAATTATTTAAGCTTGGTGTCAGTTGGGGAGGTCATGACAGCCTTGTCTATGCACCAGTGATTTCTTACTTAAAAGAACTAAGTCCAGAGAACTTTCACGCCATGGGAATCAATGAAAGCATCATAAGAGTATCAGTGGGACTGGAGGATAGGGATGATTTAATTGCAGACTTAGAGCAAGCTTTTGGGTCTATCTAAATAATGTAAATATCTGAATCATGACATACCGTTTTATAACCGTAATACTTGTTTGCTTAAGCTTTATATTTGCATGCAGTCATCAGTGTGATGAAGCGACAATGAAAGAGCAACTAATAGAAATAGTTATTAGTCATCCTGAAGTAAAATTATTAAATAGCTTTGGGAAAATCATTGTTATAAGATCAAATAACTGTAACGGCATGAATTGTAAAACCTACTTTCAAAATATGATAATCAAATTTAAGTTTGTACCCAAGAAGATCTATTCATGATGGGAGTCAGAGAATATATAGAGATAGAACATATTGATTCCGTGAATGGCAAAATATTTCTAAAAACAATATATAGAAGTGGTTCTAAAAATATAGAATTAAACCTATAGTTTTCGCTCATTATTTAAATAGGGATATTAAGAAGTAAGCACTTATAATCCCAGAGGGATTACATTATTTTAGTCCTGCAAGAATTGCAGGGATTAGGATATGAAATCTGAGAGGATTGGCGGAATTTTTGACCAAAAATTATGACAAATAATGGAGATGTATTACCCCGTTATAATTCAAATACGGTCAATTTCTGTATAAAGAGCGTTATTAGATTTGTTATAAATTCCTGATTACAATGAGGTTTCAATATCTCCGAACATCCCTAAATAAGAGCAGTCATAGTTGTAAGATAATTCTCACTAAAAAAACCGATTACCCCCCTCTAAAAAAACCTCTACATCCTCTCTCGTAGGTTTAGAAAAATAACTCATTTCTTCATTAGGGTTATCTGTCAGTTTGTAGTTGCCAGCTTGTATTTTTTGGATCGACTCTATTATAGAATCCATACCGATCTTCTTTGTATGTTGTATGAGTTCTTCTTGTGTAAGATCTCCGATAGTCACTTTCTTTTGCACCAGTATAGGTCCACTATCGATACCTTCATCTACAAAGAAGACGGAGACACCAGTTTCTTTCTCTTTGTTTTTCATCACCCAGAAGGTCGGTAATAGTCCTCTATACTTGGGCAGTAGAGCAGTGTGCAGATTAAGACAACCTTTAGGAGCTAGATTGATAATAGGTTTTTTGAATATCTGATTACCGGCTATGGAGACGAGCAAGTCAGGATTGTAATACCCGATTGTAGTAATTGAATTATTGTGATTGATATTTTTTTCTAAGCTGACTAATGGGATATTGTGTTTCCGTAGGACATGACTGATTTTCTTATTCTTGTTGAATTTATTCAGTAAATACTTCATACCATACCGCAGAAAAAACTTTGTACCAAAAATAGCTTTTGTCTCGATTGCTTGCTTTACGAAAGATGTTTTCTTTCCAAATGCAGATACCTCGAAGAGTATGCAAGCTACCAGCTCAGCGTCTGGAGGTAACTGACTGATAAGGTAATCGATGTTTTCGGCTAAGAAAAAAGGATCATCTTGTGTAATAAGTGCTACTCTCATCATGCTCAAAATTAATAGAAAATCTATGATAGAATAAGGACAAAATTATTAATCACTTTTCTGGATATAATATTGATATAGCTTATTGACTTTTAACTAAAAACTTCGGTGACCAGGTCTTCTATTTTAGTGAGTGGATTGATATTTATTTTGTAATTCTTTTTGGCTAAGCCTTTCATATTGTATTTAGATATGTAGATTTCGTTGAACCCTAATCGTGCAGCTTCTTCTATTCGGTTTTCTATTCTATTGACAGCTCTTATCTCACCAGTGAGTCCAATTTCTCCAGAGAAGCATATTTTGTTATTGACATTGATATCTTGCAGTGATGATATCAGAGAGGCTAATATAGACAAGTCGATAGCAGTATCCTGTACTTTGATGCCACCCGCGATATTAAGAAATACATCACTTTGTCCAAAGAATAATCCTGCACGCTTTTCTAATACAGCCAGTAACATACTGAGCCTTCTCAGATCATATCCTGTAGCAGATCTCTGTGGTGTACCATAGATAGACTGGCTGACAAGTGCCTGTGTCTCTATTAGCATAGGTCGAAGACCTTCTATGGTAGATGCAATGGTGGTCCCACTGAGCTGCTCATCGCTCTGTGAGAGTAATAACTCAGATGGATTTGCTACTGGCTTGAGCCCAGAGCTTTCCATGGCGTATATGCCCATCTCGTCAGTAGAGCCGAATCGATTTTTTTTAGTTCGCAGTATTCTATAGACATGATTTCTATCTCCTTCGAACTGTAATACGGTATCTACGATGTGTTCCAGAATCTTAGGTCCAGCGATATGCCCTTCTTTATTGATATGTCCTATGATCAGAACGGGTATATTACTTTCCTTGGCAAATACCTGAAGATCAGATGTACAATCTCTTACTTGGGTGATACTTCCTGGTGTACTATCTATGTGGGGAGAATTAATCGTCTGTATAGAATCGATAACGACCATATCTGGCATCAGTTCTTTAGCGGTTTTTAGAATCTTTGTCAGATTGGTTTCTGTTAATATGTGACAATTCTGATTGAGTAGACCTATTCTGATGGCTCTCATCTTTATTTGTTCTCCACTCTCTTCTCCTGATACATATAGAACTTTATACTTAGACTTAATGGCGAGTTGTAGCATTAGTGTACTCTTACCGATGCCTGGTTCTCCTCCGATCAAGGTAATAGAGCCGGGGACAATACCTCCCCCGAGTGCTCTGCTGAGTTCTGAATCAGCTAATGCTAAGCGAGGTGTATCGCTGTGTACTATATCTTGTATGAGGATAGGTCTATGTGATTTGACCTTAGTTCCTTGCCATTGCTTCTTTTTCTTCTCAGAGGCTGATTGAGATGTAACTATTTCTTCATTATATGTGTTCCATTCGCCGCAACTGACACACTTTCCCTCCCATTTCGATGAATTATGGCCACAATTAGCACAAATAAATACTTTTTTTTCTTTCATTAACTGCTTGGTACTGAATATGTTATATATTTTTTGAAAATAATTCGATATTATTTCACATAAAATGTGACTTAATTATGTGACCTGGGTCTAAATATAGATTCGATGAAGTTCGAGTCACGTATCTCAAGATTAAATAACTTCTTTTTATAGAAGTTTTCAAGAATAGATTGTTTTCAATTGGTTTTTTGGGGTATAGGGTGCTATTAGTTTTTAATGGCACCCTATTTTAGAAAATCTTTGAAGGCTAAAGATAGATTGTTTTCAATTGGTTTTTTGGGGTATAGGGTGCTATTAGTTTTTAATGGCACCCTATTTTTTTTTAAATCATATTGTTAAGCACAAAGAGTAACTCTTAGATGAGTGAAGACCTAAAAGATAGATTGTTTTCAATTGGTTTTTTGGGGTTATGCAGGGTACTACGTTAACCGTAGTTACCCTGTTCTTCGTTATGGGATCATGTCTGCAATATGTATAATTTTCCAGAACTCTGTAAGAATCTTTTTTATCTAATACCAGTCACATCCTAATGTCTACATGGTATAACTAAACTTGCTAATCTGTTGTTACAGGATATCATCAACAAATGGCACTCTCAGAAAGGCACATCTGATATCCCAGAATACAGAAATAGCTAAGCATATTCAAAACTAAGAGAACGGCACTACGAGAACTCTCGAGTATCTCGGACCATAGGTGCCACATCTCTATGTCCCTGAACGTAAGTTTTGAGTAATAAAAAGTGACCAATAATTTTGGCAAATTAAGGAGATGCATTACCCCGTTATGCTGTAAATTGGAGATATTCAAAAGTAATACATGCAGGTTATTATTAACCACGGTTATGGTCTTGACCACCCACTATTGTGATTCGCTCTATTCGAGCAGTATAAAACTTGATGTTCAGAAGTAATCCTATCTGCTCACACTTAGTTTATTACAATAATATAAAGGGATATTCAGAAGTAAGCGAATGGCGCCGAGGTGCCACACCTCTATAGCTCAGAACGTAAGTTCTGGGTAAAGAAATAGTGGGGAATAAATTTGGCAAGACAGAATGGTGGTGCAAACCAACAAGATGACAATTGTCATCTTGTAATGATGGAACTCCCATAACCTTCGGAGGTGGGTGAGCTGACCAAAAATTATGACAAATTGGGTAGATGCATTACCCCTTTATTTGACAAATTAAGTCAATTATCGGGAATAGTAAATAATAATATAAGTACTTGAATTAATGGGAGTTATAGAATATGTAATCCATCTAGGATTATAACTTCTTATACCATTTAAATTTTAAGATGTCGGTTAAGATTATAGAATAGAATTTGTTAAGATTAAGGCAAAAAACGCAGTCATAGCGGTAGCTATGAAGAGTATTTTTAACGCAGAGATTGGCGAATTCTATTATAATATTTCCGACATTCTAATGTTTAAATGGTATTATTTCTAAATATCCCTAAAACTCGATACATCTAAAACAAAGAAATCTTTAGCTCATGCCTTGATCTTAACCAATTTTCAGAAATTTTTTTTAAATATAAGTGGTATGAAAAAAAAGACAGGCGACCTATCTCAAAACTCAATCTCTTGAAGGTGGTCTCCTGTCTCTAAAACAGTAATCTTCGATTATATTAAATCTTAGCTGCTGAGAAGTAACTCTCTATTCCCAGCCATTTTTCTCATATTAATAAGAGCATATCTCATTCTACCTAATGCTGTATTGATACTGACTCTTGTGAGCTTGGATATTTCCTTAAAGCTCATGTCTGCATAATGTCTTAGTATCACCACTTCTCTCTGCTCAGGTGGTAATTGGTCTACAAGACCTCTTACTCGTGTATGAAGCTCACTTTTGATAATCGTTGTTTCCATAGTGTCTTCATGAGTTTCCAACACATCGAATATGTCAAAAGTTTCACTAGCAGACACTTTCGTTCTTCTTTTAGATCTTCGGAAGTGGTCCACACACATGTTATAGGATATACGCATAGCCCACTGTAGGAACTTGCCCTCGTGGTTATACTTTCCTTTACGTAACGTATCGATTATTTTGATAAATACATCCTGAAAGATGTCTTCTGCAAGATCTGAATCCTTGACAAATAAGTAGATAGACGTATAGATTTTGTTTCTATGTCTATTTAGTAATACTTCAAATGCTTTTTGATCGCCCTGGAGGTAATTAAGGATAAGATCCTTATCGTTTAACTGCTGCACACTCATAACTAACAATTGTAATTGTGATTAAATCGGAATTCTGTATGTAAAAATTGTTTAGTGTAGAGTACTTAGCTTATAGGCAGTATAATATGTTAGTTAAACGATTAATAAAGTGTAAAAAAAAGGGTATTCAGTGAAAGATGCAAGTCTTTTCAGTTGTTAACATAAAATTAACCGCATTAACATGGAATTTATTTTGAAAATTATGGTGAATGATTCCTATTTACCAAGAGTGACTATCTGAAAAGAACCTTTCCACTCTTTGATATTCCTGCATTTGTAGTAATCGATTACAAAAATAAACCATGTAGATTTGGAACATAAATCTCAGAATTATATCCATTTACTTCTTTAACAAACAACAGCTCACCAGAGAAATTGAAGATTTTAATCGATAGAGGCTTAGTATAATTAGGATTGTTCTTGATTTCTACTAAGCCGTTAGATGGATTTGGATATAACTCCATTTCTTGCTTATTTAGTTCATCAACTTCAGATAATGACTTTCCAGAATAATAATACTTAATTCGATCTTCATATGATCCTGGCTGGGATGTCCACGCTTCCGATATTAATCCATGAATATTTAATTTATAATATTCAGAAATTACTAATCTTGGTGGCTCATTACTAAAAAAGAAAAACTTCTGATGATAAATAGAATCAGGAAAATCTGTGTAGTCAAAGATTTCAGAAGATTGTAGTTCATTTCCTTCAAAGGAATTTACTTCAACTAATCTATTTTGATCATATTTAAAAGTCTCTTTTACAACTGGAGAACTATATCGATTTCCACAAGAAATGGAATCTAAATTACCTTCTTGATTATAGTAGTAGTATGAGTAATTACTATAATTAACAGAACCAGCATTACTATCAGCTGAAAAATCGGTACAGACTTTTACTATATCATCATATTCATTATACTCATAACTGTGTGTCTTAATACGTCCAGAACTTGGACCTTCTTTGGTAATTCTTTCTTCTTTCAGAAGGTTGTTTTCTATAGTGTAGCGAATTCTTTCACCACTTGATTCATCAATATATCTAATATACTCATCTGAATATGTGAATTTTAATTCACGATTAAACTTAATTAGAAGATTATCTATTCTATTGTCAACATATTCATTTATTAAATATAGAGAACTTAATTCTTCACCATTGAATTCATAATGTCGACAAATACTATCGAGACGGATATTTCCAAAAGCACTTGTTCCATCTATATTAAAATAACTTTTTTCATGATCTATTTTTCTATTGATAGATAGCTGGGCAATCGAATTAAATGATAAAAGCACAAACAAAAAACTAGCAATGATTTTCATAGCAATGATTTATATATAAAGTTATACTTTTTTGGTTGACCCTATGTATTCATTTTAGATAGTGTTATGTGATATTCACTGTTAGGTCAAAGATATTTTCGTACCTTTTCAGGCTTATAGAATTAGGATTTTCATTTGCTAAATATAAAACTCTAAATAGCATAAATGACTGTTGCTACTACCAAGAAAAAGAAGACCAAGACCGAAATACAAGCTAAAAATCAGATACATATAAAAGGGGCTAACTCTAACAATCTAAAGAATATAGAATTAATACTCCCTAAGAATCAGCTGATCGTTGTGACAGGACTCAGCGGATCAGGCAAGTCGTCCCTGATCATGGACACCTTATATGCTGAAGGTCAGAGAAGATATGTAGAAAGTCTTTCTTCGTATGCAAGGCAGTTTCTCAGCAGAATGAAAAAACCTGAGGTGGACTTCATCAAAGGACTGTGCCCAGCCATTGCCATAGAGCAAAAGGTAACTACTGGAAATGCGAGATCCACAGTAGGATCTATGACAGAGATATATGATTATTTGCGATTGCTATATGCAAGAGTGGGTAAGACTTATAGCCCTGTGTCAGGCAAAGTAGTCAAGAAGCATCAGGTATCAGATGTGGTAGATTTTCTGACTGATCTACCAGATGGATCTAAGATTCAGTTATTTTTCCCGATTTCTTTAGCTTATGAAGATCGGACCGTCTCTAAGCAACTGGCGTTATTAGTCCAAAAGGGATTTACAAGAATAAAAAAAGGAAAAACTTTAGATTATATAGAAGACATTGTAGAAAAGAAACCTAAATGGCTACAAAAGAAACTTAATAAGCTAAAGCATGGTGAGATTAATGTCTTAGTGGATAGATTCGTCATCTCTGATGATGAGGAAAATATAAAGCGAATCGCAGACTCCATACGGACAGCTTTCTACGAGGGTGGAGGCGAGTTGACTTTAGAAATGTTAGATACAAATAAGAGTAAATCCTTCAATAATCGATTCGAGTTAGACGGTATTATATTCTTAGAGCCCTCACAACAATTATTTAATTATAATAATCCATATGGAGCCTGCAAGACTTGTGAGGGCTACGGTAGAATAATAGGAATAGATCCGTACAAAATCATACCGTTTGAGAAGCTTTCTGTCTATGATGGAGCAGTAGCATGCTGGAAAGGGGAGAAAACAAGTAAGTGGAAGGATCGATTTATCAGAGATACTCAGGAGCATGGATTTCCTATCCACCGAGCTTACAATAAGCTTACTAAAGATCAGAAAGATCTCTTGTGGAATGGGGATAAGAATGTCGAGGGCATCTATGACTTTTTTAAAGAGCTGGAAGCTAAAAGTTATAAGATCCAAAATCGAGTCATGATGGCAAGATATCGTGGACGTACAATATGTACTGACTGCAACGGAGGCAGATTACGTAAGGAAGCCAGTTATGTAAAAGTCAAAGACAAAAGCATAAAGGAATTAATCGATCTACCCATAGACGAGTTATTAGCATTTTTTAAAAAAGCAAAGTTTAATAAGCATGATAAAGATATCGCTAAGCGTATCCTGACAGAACTCACTGCAAGATTACAGACGATGATAGATGTAGGACTGTCATATTTGATGTTAGATAGAATATCCTCCACACTAAGTGGCGGTGAGACACAACGGATTAACTTAACAAGAACACTCGGCAGCAACTTAACGAATTCTCTCTATATCTTAGATGAGCCGAGCATAGGACTGCATCCTAAGGATACAGCCAAGCTGGTCAAAGTCCTCATACACTTGCGTGAACTAAAGAACACAGTCATAGTGGTAGAGCATGAGGAAGAAGTCATCACTAATGCTGATCACATAGTAGACGTAGGTCCGCTAGCAGGCGTATTCGGTGGTGAGATTGTATACGAAGGTCCTTACAAGGCATTCAAAAAGGATAAGAGGGAAAGTCTAACGTCTGATTATTTATTCGGTAAGAAGTCTATAGAGGTACCAGCAAGAAGAAGAAAGTTTACTAATAAAATAATTCTGGAAGGGGCACGTCAGAATAACTTACAGGATGTAACAGTTACCTTTCCGCTTAATGTCATGACAGTTGTGACAGGTGTCTCAGGTTCTGGTAAGACGACACTGGTTAAGCAGATACTCTATCCAGCACTGAAGAAAAAAATGGGTGAGATTGTCTCGCAAGCTCCAGGGATGTTTGATAATCTAAAGGGAGACCTTAAGATGATAACAAAAGTCGAACTGATCAATCAAAGCCCAATAGGAAAATCCTCGAGATCTAATCCTGCAACTTATGTGAAAGCATATGATGCGATCCGTTCACTTTTTGCCTCGCAACAATCAGCTAAGATTAAAGGTCTTGCGCCTAAGCATTTTTCATTTAATGTGGATGGAGGTCGATGTGAGAAATGTAAAGGAGAAGGAGAGGAAACTGTAGAGATGCAATTCTTAGCTGATGTTAAGCTCATATGCGAAGACTGCAGAGGTCGCCGATTTAAGCAAGAAGTCTTAGATGTGGAGTATAAGGGTAAGAGTATTTATGATATATTGGATATGAGCATCGATGAGGCATTGATTTTCTTCAAAGAGAGAAGAGACATCCTCAAAAAAATAAAACCACTAGACGATGTGGGGCTATCTTATGTCAAACTAGGACAAAGTTCTAATACACTCTCAGGCGGAGAAGCACAGAGGGTAAAGTTAGCCTCTTACTTAGGCAAGGAACAGAGTACAGAACGTATATTTTTTATATTCGATGAACCCACAACGGGCTTGCACTTCCATGATATCAATAAGCTGCTGGATGCCATGAATGCTCTGGTAGAAAAAGGACATACGGTACTGATCGTAGAACACAACATGGAAATTATTAAGTCTGCAGACTGGATAATAGACCTCGGTCCCGATGGAGGTAAAGGAGGCGGTGAACTTCTGTTCGAAGGAAGACCCGAGGACATGAAGAAGGCTAAGAGGTCTCATACTGCCAAGTTCCTAAAGGAGAAATTGAAAAAATAATTATATTTATTAAAACATTTGAATTGATAAGAAGTAAGCCATCAAAATATAAAATCCTTATAATAATCGGACTACTTGCTATCATATCTTGTGGTAACTATCTACCTAAACAACACAATTTTCCTGAGCCAGTAGACACAAGATCTGTGATTATACAGGAACAGACAAAGACAAGCTATGAAATAGATGGTGTCTATGCGTCTAATGAATTTGATGGTGCCAGATTAAATGACTTCGAAAAGATAAATGACTCCACCTATAGAGCTACGATCACACCAGAAAACGAACCGATAAATGAAAGTGCATATTATTGTTTTGAGATATGGTCTGATGCAGATAGAGCTATAGACTTACAATTATACTATCCAGGCCACGAGCATCGATATGTACCCAAAATAAGATTAGAAGGAAATGAAGCATGGACAAGAATGGACACGACATTATTTGATACAATAATAAGTCCCGACTTAGCTACATTAAAGATAGAACTGAGTGCTCGACACCAACACGTATGTGGACAAGAACTCAGCAACTCTGCAGACAATAAATTTTGGTCGGAGGGATTATCTAATGATCATCAAAATGTTCAATTAGAAGTTATAGGCCAATCCAAAAAAGGCAGAAATATCTTATGTCTTGATATCAATGAGCCCAAGATCAAGTCAAGTCCTGCAATTGTGATAATGAGTCGCCTTCATCCACCAGAAGTATCGGGTTATATGGCGATGCAGGCATTCGTAGCAGAGCTGCTAAGAGATGCCCCACTCAGCAATGCATTCCGTAAGAAGCATAGAATTATTATATATCCGATGGTCAATCCCGATGGAGTGGACATGGGACACTGGAGACATAATGCTGGTGGTATAGATCTTAATAGAGATTGGTCCCACTATAGACAACAAGAGAATAAAATTGTCGCAGAACATTGTGTAAGGACCATAAAGAAAAATAAAAACAAAGTGCTCATAGGATTAGATTTTCATTCTACTCAGGAAGATATACTATATACTCTATCCGATAATAGAAAGTCTACGGTGTATGGATTTAAAGACATATGGGTCCAAAGTCTAAAGGATGCGATACCTGGACATGATCCTGATGATGCTCCTTATGATCTTAATACGCCTATAAGCAAAGGGTGGTTCTATCTTGAGTTTGATGCTGAGGGAATAACTTATGAAGTCGGAGATGAGACGGATAGAGAATTCCTTAAGTCGAAGGCCGGAATTGCAGCACGTGAGATGATGAAGTTATTGGTATTTAGATAATGATTATTTTATAAATGTAAAACGATACTGTGGGAAGAGAAAGATCATATTCTGGTATTCCGCCTTATAAGGCAGGACCATATGCTTCTATGTACACAGGGCGTCCATGGACAATACGTCAGTATGCCGGATTTAGCACAGCAGAGGAGAGTAACGCTTTCTATAGAAGGAATCTTGCTGCTGGCCAGAAGGGTCTATCGGTCGCATTCGATCTGCCGACACATAGAGGTTATGACTCCGATAACGTAAGGGTAACAGGTGACGTAGGTATGGCAGGAGTAGCTATAGATTCGGTGGAGGATATGAAGATGCTATTTGATCAGATACCATTAGATAAGATGTCAGTGTCTATGACAATGAATGGTGCCGTGATACCTATTATGGCATTCTATATAGTAGCAGCTGAGGAGCAAGGAGTCGAATCTTCTATGCTAAAAGGGACCATACAGAATGATATCTTGAAAGAGTTCATGGTAAGGAATACTTATATATACCCACCTAAGCATTCCGTAAGAATTATCTCAGATATTTTTGCCTACACGGCGGAGCACATGCCTAAGTTTAATTCTATTAGTATCTCAGGTTATCATATGCATGAAGCTGGAGCCCCTGCGGCTCTCGAATTAGCTTACACCATAGCAGATGGGGTAGAGTACATACGTGCTGGTCAGAAAGCGGGATTAGCAGTAGATGATTTTGTACCACGATTTTCTTTTTTCTGGGGAATAGGAATGCAATTCTACAATGAGGTGGCTAAGATGAGAGCTGCAAGAAAATTATGGGCAGAAGTTGTTAGTTCATTTAATCCGAAGAAAGAAAAATCTCTGGCCCTAAGAACTCATTGTCAGACTTCAGGATATAGCCTGACAGCTCAAGATCCTTATAATAATATCACCAGAACGACTATAGAGGCTATGGCAGCGACTATAGGAGGTACTCAGTCATTACATACTAATTCTTTAGATGAAGCCATTGCGTTGCCGACAGATTTTTCAGCTAAGATTGCAAGAGATACACAGAAGTATCTCCAGGCAGAATCTGGTATAACAGATGTGATAGATCTTTTTGGAGGGAGTAATTTCTTAGAGGGACTAACAGATGATATCTATGAGGAAGCCAAGACTTTTCTCGAAGAAATAGAATCATATGGCGGCATGACGAAGGCATTAGAGGAAGGCATACCTAAGATGAGAATAGAACAAGCGGCGGCGGAGAAACAAGCTCGAATCGATAGTGGCGTGGAAAAAGTAGTCGGTGTTAATATTTTTAAGAATGATAACGAAGAAGAAATCGAATTACTCGAAGTCGATAACGATAAGGTAAGAAAAGAACAAGTCGATAGAATAAACAAAACCAAATCAGAAAGAGATAATAACTTAGTCCTAAAGAAACTAAATCACATCACGGAGTTGTCAGAAAAAGAAAGTGGCAATTTATTAGCGGCGGCAGTAGATGCTGCAAGAGCAAGAGCAACACTGGGAGAGATATCTGAGGCTATGGAGAAAGTGTTTGGCAGATATAAGGCTAATAATAAATTGATCTCTGGTGTATATTCAAGGGAAATAAAAATGGACGAATACTTTAATTCCGCAAGAACTAAGACAGATGCTTTTTCTGAGAAGTACGGCCGTCGACCAAGAATACTAATTGCGAAATTAGGACAAGACGGTCACGATAGAGGGGCAAAGGTAATTGCGACAAGCTTTGCCGATTTGGGATTTGATGTGGATGTAGGACCACTATTTCAGACGCCTAGTGAGGCGGTCCGAGATGCTGTACAGAATGATGTACATATCATAGGTATATCATCCTTGGCAGCAGGTCATAAGACACTTGTACCAGTGACGATGCAGGCGCTTAAGGATGTAGGCAGAGAGGATATCATGGTAGTAGTTGGAGGCGTGATACCACCAAAAGATTTTCAGTACTTATTCGATAATGGTGTTGCAGCAGTATTTGGTCCTGGTACTATTATATCTAAAGCTGCGATTGATATATTGGACATACTTCTGGAAGATTAGAACGAAGAGTTAGAAATTATAGGAGCGGTACTTGTTTCCAGAAAAAGATGAATACATAAATTATCTTGTAAATATTAATCTCATTCTTGATCTCGACCATGCGGACAAAACTTTAGTTATAATTCCGATTTCTTACACTATCTGAAGATTTTTCCATTTCGCTGTGCTACAGTCAAAAAGAAAAAGTACGACTGCCACATTTTTATGCTCATATAATCATATCATTCTTCCTTGACAACCTATATCTTGGGTTGTCCTCTCACTTCCCGTTTATAAGCAGGAAACTCGACATAAATTAAGGCTTAATAATTTTCTTTACATACAAGTTACCGTTATTCTTATGAGTAACTCTCAGAAAATACAATCCTGACCCGAGACTCGATGTATCAATGGTCTCTTGAAGATCGATGCTATGAATAGACTGTATGATTTGTCCTGCAGCATCGAGAATATCGATGTCGTATAGAGATAGCGTTCCCTCTATTACGAAGAACTGATCTATCGGATTAGGAAATATCTCTATGTCAATATCTGATACAGACAGATGTGGTCCAGTACCATTAGTCATATTATCATCTAATGCCATGATGTTAGATAATAATCTGATGTATGCAGCTTGGTAATATATGGCAGGTTCTGTGATCTTCCATGATTCATTAGCCGCATTGTTAATGTCTGCGTATGCCTTAAGATAAGGCTCTCCCTGTGGAGGTGTAAGGTTGCCATCATAGGTGTGATTTGGTCCACCAGCGAGATATCCTGGAGCTGGTCCGAATAGAGAAGTGAGTGCATTATCGTAGTCGCTATTATCGGCGAACCAAGTATGATATATCTCATCTGCACATCGGTCTCCGCCTTTACCATACATATTAGATAGGTATAGTTTGCCGAGTGGATTATTACCATGTAAGTAATGTAAGTGGTTAGATCCTTTGATGATGTAATCATCTGGCGATCCATTATCAGCACCATATTTCTGTACCATAAAATTAATGACACCCATACTCCCTTGTCCGAAATTACTGCCCCAACCAAGAAAATAGTCAGGCATATGAGCTCTGTACAGATCTACAGCTGATGTGCCATAGAAGTCACCCCAATCATTATTAACGATCGCCTGGAATGAGTCAAAGAAATTATTTGCAATTTGTGGATCGTGTCCGGCGATATTTTTATAGTGTAAGAATGCATCTTTAGATTCTACATGATTGATATCCCACCAGTCATCATAATAAGTCGTGATGTCACTCGGGTCGTTAGCAATGTTACCAAAGACAACTGAATCATCGTAATTGCTGCTTATAAAACTGTTGTAAGTATTCTCACCAGTTAGATCAAACAAGTAGATAGCAGCAGATATCATTCCTTCCTGATAATCAACTTCATCAAAATCTGCATCACCAGCTACAATGCTACCGTCATCACAGTCGTACTCTAACGTACCGTTAGAGTAATGCAAAAGTACATAATTCCAAGCTACTTCTGCATTGCTTCTCAGCTGAGCGGCATAACTTGTCATACCTGGTATGTCTCCATATATCTTAGCAGCGTGAGCTAAGACTGAAGCTGCCGTAAGAGAAGCAGATGTACATGTAGGACCGTAGTATCTGGGATCAGTGTTAACACTAGGTGGGTAGCTTGTATTTTCGCTATAGTTTTTGCTCCCCATTTTTATGTGTACCGAACCATCAGGATTAGTCATCTTAAGCAACCAGTCTAATTCCCACTTGATCTCATCTAATATATCTGCAATGCCATTACCAGATTCTGGAATGTTGTTACTATCTCCAAACACTTGAGGATTATCACGGTATGCCCATAGTAGGTTATGTAATGTCGACATGGTGAATGTCACATATTTATTATAATCTCCAGCATCGAACCAGCCACCACTGAGATCTTTTTCTAATGTAGCATTAGCTTGATCATATATATATCTGCAATTTACATCCTGCAGTGCATTATCAAAGTTAGAAGAAGCATCCACCCAATTAGCTTCTGCATAAGGCGCCGACTTGCTCATATTACATCTATTATAATAGAACATTCGAGAAGCAGCTTTCATAGCTTCGTCATACACTGTGGGACCTACTATAAATATGGCTGATGTATCTAAGCTATTAGGATCAGTTATATAATATGTACCTGGCGTTGTCATAGATGTAAAATCTAACCACCAGCCCTGATCTCCTGACCAGTCAATCTGTGTTGCGCCACCATTCCAAACAGTCGGAGCATAAGTACCAATAAGATTATCAGATGGATATGATCTCAATTCCAACTGGCTAGCTGGCGTATAACTTAGGTTACTATTATTGCCTGTGATGGGATTACTTAGGACGACTACTTTAGATGCATCTTGGTAATAACCAAACTGGTCCACATGAATATGGGGACTCTGAGCGATTAGTGTTACACATAGAAAAGAAAAAATCATGTTTGCGATCGTTTTCATATCAATTTTGTTTCTCGCGATATTACTTATACAAAGTGGAAAAGATTGGGAGGTTATCTATCTATTATAAATATAAGTTTATATCTACTGCTCTACCTCATGGAATACCCTAATTCTCAGCAGTTAATTATAAAAAGCAATAAGTGTGTGCCTCTGAGTGTAAGCTAATTGCCATTTTTTGGGGTGGGGTAGTTTCCTTGTAGAACAGAGGTATTCTATATGTCTATTACGTGCCCCACATCCTATAAATAGTGCCTGTATATTTACATCATATTTAAGAGGTGTTAATAAAGTTTTTTAGACTGTTGGGGTGTTACTGGCAGTCTTTTTTTTATTCACCTACTCCAAGATAGATTCCAACAAAAAAAGAGATTACTACACATTGTATTATAGCTTTCCTATGTTTATGTCCTAAGCAATAATAGCTCAGGTGCAAAAAGAGTTTTTAAGTAATATCTTCTTTCTATTATTGATCAATATCTTGATCAAACCATTCTATATACTCGGCATAGATGCACAGGTTCAGAACGCTGTCGGGGACCAAGCCTACGGATTGTACTTTGTCATTTTCGATTTTTGTTTCTTGTTTCAGGTATTACTTGATCTTGGAATTCAAAATTATAATTCTAAGCATGTCTCGGAATATAGAGAGACTGTCTCAGAGCATTTTTCGATTGTCTTAGGGCTGAAGCTTGTCTTACTGCTCGTTTTTTTTGTGGCAATTATATCAGCTGCTTATGTCTTAGGATATCCTGAGAGCTATTTTCCGATTATATTATTGATGGGATTGATTATGACTTGTCAGACATTCTACGTATATCTTAGGAGCCACTTATCGGCACTTGGTTTCTTCAAGACTGATTCTTTGCTTTCAGCTTTAGATAAGTTATTGATGATAGCTATAATTGGGTATATGCTTTATGTACTAAAGGATGTGACCATACATTCATTTATGATGGCTCAGGTAGTCGCATTATGCCTGGCTATTGTTGTCGCTTTTATATTTCTTAGACAAAAGTTCTCACTCGGACTTTCGTTTTCTATAGAAAAATGGAAAGCTATACTTAAGAAATCATTACCGTTTTCTATCGTATTTATACTGATGACACTATACACACGTATGGATGGCGTTATGCTAGAACGCTTGCTACACGACGAAGGATTATCGGCAGGTTATTATGCAAAAGGTTTCCGACTGATGGATGCAGCTAACATGATCGGATTCTTGTTTGCCATGTTATTATTACCTATGTACGCCAGACTATTGCACGAGAAAAGTAAAGTCAAACCTCTGCTTAGCACAGCTGCACAATTACAGTTCTGCATAACAAGCATATTAGCAATCAGTTGTTGGTATTATGCACAAGAAATATTGGATTTACTATATGTAAATGTAAACGATGATACGGTGATTTCTTTCAAATTTCTGATGATCTCATTCTGGGCGATGGCGATGTCTTACATCTATGGATCATTAATTACCGCATCGGGCAGACTGAAGAGATTCAATATGATTTTTATAGTGGGAATTATTATTAACTGGGGTCTTAATCTACTATTGATACCTAAGTACACTTGCGTCGGTGCAGCCATAGCGACGGTGATTACACAAGTATTTGTATTTATGGCTCAGTTTATATTAGTGTATTACAGATACGACATTGGTTTTAATGCTACTACTATTATAAAAGTGCTCATATTACTGGGCATATATTTTGCAACAGCAACTGTATTAAATGAATACATTTCCCTATTCTGGATAATTGAAATCGTAATATTTGCATTTATTAGCTTATTGGCATCATTTTTAAGTGGATTTTTACGTTTACATTCAAGTTTTGTAGACAAAATAACCAACTAACTGACGATACGTCGAATCTTTTCTGAATGAGTAATAACGATAGCCTCCTTGATGTAGTGGTCATACTATATAAGTGGAAGAAACATATACTGATTGCCACAATAATTTCTGCTATAATTGCAGCGGGAATCAGCTTGTTAATGCCTAACTACTATCAAGCAAATACACAATTCTATGCTGCCAGTCCAGATCTAGCTCGACCCAGTCCGATCGGTGACTCAGAAAGTAAGATCCGTATATATGGAAACGATGAAGATGTAGACCGACTGATCTCGATCGCTAAGTCTAATATTATAACAGATTATTTGATAGATAACTTTAGCCTATATGAGCATTATGATATCAAGCCAGACACCAAACATGCGAAACATAAAGTTTTACAAAAACTCAATAAGCTATACCAAGTAACGAAGACAAAGTACGATGCAATCAATCTATCGATAGAAGATGAAGATATTACCAGATCTGCGAATATGGCTAATGGAGCTCGGGAAACTATAAAAGATATCGCTCAGAATATTATCAAAGAAAGTCAACTTAATTCTATCAATAGTCACAAAAAGAACATTACTGAAAAGCAAAATAATTTGTCGATATTGGTGGATAGTCTATTTAAAGTAAGGGCAAGATATAATATCTTTAGTACTGAATCTCAAGGTGAGGCATATGGGACTACTTTAGTAAGTGTACAGGGGAAGCTAGAGAATGCTAAAGCTCAGGCATCGTATCTAGAATCAGTCAATGCTCCCAGAGATAGTATAAGTATACTAAAGGCAAAAGCTAACGGATATCAAAAACAGCTCACCACGATTAAGAAAGACATAGTCGATTATAACAGTGGTTATCCTACGATTATAACTTTAGAGAGAGACATTAAAAATTATGGTGTCCAGCTCTCGACAAGTCAAGAGAGACTGAAATTACTGCAAGCAGCTTATAACTCAGACTTCTCTACGATACACCTCATAGAAAAAGCGGAAACACCAGTGTACAAGTCCAGGCCTAAGCGGACTATTATCGTACTTGGTGTTGCTATTATGACATTTATATTAGCATCACTATGGGTCTTATTACAAGATCAGTTCCGTCAAAAAAACTGGAAAGCAGAAATTAGAAATGCTTAGTGCATTGGACCCTATAGTTGATCCATCAGGAGAGAAAATTTCTCAGAGGCCCTTTTGGTTATTCATTACAGCATGTATTATATGTGTGGGTGCAGCCTTATTAATGGATGCACCTGTGATTGCCCTACTTCCTGCGGGTGTACTCTTTGGGTTATATGCGCTGGTTAATGTTAAACAGCTGTATTATCTATTCTTTTTCTTACTTCCATTCTCTATAGAGGTAGAATTGCCAGGTGGATTCGGCACGGACCTACCTTCTGAGCCTATTATGATATTGTTGACTGGCTTGTGTATAGTATTGCTTATTAAAAATCTAAGCACATTACCAAAGGTATATTTTGTACATCCGATATCTATCTTATTATATGCTCATGTAGCTTGGATATTTGTGACAGCCATATTTTCGATGCATCCTTTTATCTCCTTTAAGTTCTTTATGGCTAAGATTTGGTATGTAGTTCCTTTCTTCTTCATGCCTTTTTTGTTATTCAAAGATGAAAAAGAATACAAGAAACTGTTTATGTATCTTGGTCTTGGAGTTTTTATAGCCATCACATTTGTATTAGTAAAGCATGCGGGTAAGGGCTTTAGTTTTGATTCTGCTAACAAGGTGGTCAGACCAATCTTTCGTAACCATGTTAATTATGCGATTCTCCTCTTGTCTTTCTTACCTTACCTGATCTATCTGACCCTGCGTAAACATTCATATAGATGGGTTAAATATTTTGCTATAGTAATCATGCTTGTGGCGATATATTTGACTTATACGAGAGCAGCACAATTATCAGTTGTATTGGCTATTATGATATGGCTAATGTTGCGATTACAGTTAAGTAAGTATGCGATTGGGATAGGACTTATATTGGCAATTCTTTTTGTCGGTTTCCTATGTACGGACAATAGATACTTAGATTTTGCTCCAGACTTTGAGAAAGCGGTTCAGCATAGGAAATTTGATAACCTGGTGGAGGCGACGACTAAGATGCAAGATATATCTACGGTAGAGCGATTCTACCGCTGGATTGCTGGCTTCTATATGGTAGGGAATAAGCCAATATTAGGTTACGGACCCTCTACATTCTATACTGAGTATAAGAAACACACTGTAACAAGTTATAAGACCTATGTTAGTGACAATCCTGAAAAATCGGGCATCCATAATTATTACTTGATGACGGCAGTAGAGCAGGGTATGCCAGGTTTTCTGATACTGATGTCGCTTATTATATTAACCATACTCTATGGTGAGAGATGCTTGGTTACCCTACAGGATCGACAATCTAAGTGGCTGATTATTGCTGCGACTATCACATTTATCCTGATTAATATAGTTCTACTTATTAATGATCTCTTAGAAGCAGATAAGGTAGGTCCATTCTTCTTCCTAAGTATGTCAATAATTGTCTTCTTTTCTTGTCAAAACCAAGTAAAGCTTAAGAAAAACGCTTGATGCAAGTGATAAGCGATAAATAAATGGTCTACTATTTGCATCTGCCAAATCAGCAATCTATATTTGCAATCCTTTAAAAAGCGGATATATACAGAAAGCTGTATGAAAAGCTCAAGCAAGAGAAAAATATAGGATAATTAGCCCAGTAGTTTACAGAGCATCCCGATGATATCGGGAGGGTCAGGATTTAAGTTTTAGAACTATAAAGAAGAAGGGTGATTAGCTCAGTTGTTTCAGAGCATCCCGATGATATCGGGAGGGTCAGGATTTGAGTTTAGAACTATAAAGAAGAAGGGTGATTAGCTCAGTTGTTTCAGAGCATCCCGATGATATCGGGAGGGTCGGAATTTTAGTTTAGAACTATAAAGAAGAAGGGTGATTAGCTCAGTTGTTTCAGAGCATCCCGATGATATCGGGAGGGTCGGAATTTGGGTTTAGAACTATAAAAAAGAAGGATAATTAGCCCAGTTGTTTCAGAGCATCCCGATG
>Ga0209187_1000724_pt1 | contig 49839 bp, 40 predicted proteins | sample BantaG_FD_187430 | JGI IMG/M metagenome (GOLD analysis project Ga0209187, IMG submission 187430) | Marine algal microbial communities from Bantry Bay, Ireland - BantryBay_4 metaG (SPAdes) (version 2) | ecosystem: Host-associated > Algae > Red algae > Unclassified | place: Bantry Bay, Ireland...
CGTCATTTCGGTGAAAGTGCCCGTTCCGTCGTTGATATACAGTTTGGCAATTGATCCTGGTGGCAAAATGTTTATCCCTGTAATGAGAACATCCTGGTCGTTGTCACCGTCCACGTCCGCAAAGGCAATCGAGCCGTTAAAAACTCCGGCGAAGGGGGTGCCCATCATTTCGGAGAAAGTGCCCGTCCCGTCGTTGGTGTATAGTTTCGCAATTTTCTGAGCTGAATTGTTAGTTCCGGTAATGAGGACATCCTGGTCGTTGTCCCCATCCACATCCGCAAATGCAATCGAACTGGATGTAACTCCGTCGAAAGGAGTGCCCATCATTTCGGTGAAAATGCCCGTCCCGTCGTTGGTGTATAGTTTCGCAATTGGCTGAGATGAATTGTTAACTCCGGTGATGAGGACATCCTGGTCGTTGTCTCCATCCACATCCGCAAATGCAATCGAACCGGCTGTAACTCCGTCGAATTCAGGAGCGGGAAATGCTTCTGTAAGAGTTTGAGCAGTTAAGGTTTGTGTCAGGATTAGAAATAGAAAAAATAGTTGTGTCTTCATTTTGTTTATTTTTATGAATATGAATGAATTATTATGATTTTTTTGGTTGCTTCTAACGTTGCTAATGAAACAATAAGTGGAAAGAAAATAAAGAGGTGACGTAATGAAGCTGTTTAAAGCTTACGTCACCTCTGAAATTTATAATATTACCTTTAATTACAGATGCTAACCGCAGTATCTATCAGCACCCCTCCGTCGATCTCATTGTCGTTTCCGCAATCTTTGATAGTAATTGTGGGATAAGAACCCGCATCTACCTTATTTTCAAACGATGCCGTGGCCACAAACCCGTTTCGAGTGGTGATGGTCGTCAATTCAATATCCTGCATCCCGTTACCAGATAGATCATTGTTCTTTATCGTATTGCTATTAGAGCCATCAATTACTAGAATACCCGTATTCATATTATCAAAAATCGTATTATTTTTTATCTTCCAGTCTATGGCAGATTCCTCCTTGACAGGGATGGTTCCGTTGGGCAAAATATAGGCTGCTCTCCACCCACAAATATTAACGCCAAAATTGTTGTCGTGTAGGTCGTTGCGTTCGATAGTTCCCCATACATCACTCACAAAAATAGCCCATAGTGCGCCACTAATATCGTTTTGTGCAATGTAGGTACTCTTTCCACTGGAATTCAGGACGCCAAATGCGACGGGCTGCCCGGAAAGCCCCCAAGGCATTCTGGAGACAATCGTATTTTTCATTACGACGACCCGGTCTGACTGTTCTATGAGGATGTTGGACTGGAAACCACTCATATTGTTTTTCATTACTCCACAGGCATCCGAATTTTCTAAAACGATGGCCGCGCCGCCATCTTCGTTCAATGGCTCCATTGTTAAATTTTGGATCAGCGTACGGGGAGCATCCAGAATATGTAAAGCGGGGATCATGGCGAGCAAGGTACTGCTGTCTGAACTCAGTTGCAGTGCTGGTGCCTGGATGCGCAGGACGGCCTCTTCTAATCCAATCAGCTTGATAGATTTCGTAATGGTGAGCGGTTCCGTTTCCGTATGAAGTCCAGGTTCTAAATAGATTTTTCCACCTTCACAAATATCCGCTATGGCTTGCGCTAGCGCGTCCGTAGAACCTGCTGGAATTCTGATCGACTCGCAGTCAGAACGGAGGCTAATTTCGGGTAAAAATTCGGAGAACTCTAGCGTTTCCACTGGTGGGGTTTCCAGCTCCTGGTTTTTAGCACAACTAAAAATAAATAGGCTGAGTAGTAATAAAAACGTAAAATGTTGGATTCGATTTAGCATAATTAATTAGATTTAAAAAAGTTAAAAATTTGTTTTAAGCAAAAAAAAGGGTAAGTAAACAAACCTCGTTCGGTTCATTTGGTTTTTTAAATGGGTTAATAAATAATATAAATTCCCTGCTTAAAAGGAATAGCACAAACCTATAGCAATCGTAACTTTTGGCCTTTAGTTATATCAGCAATGTCTATTGTTAATTTTGAAAACGGTATAAAAGATTGGCTTACGCTATTTTTGCATTTTTAATAAATATAACTTTAAAATGTTGGTAATGTGTAACTTATGTGTTTAATGTGGCCTTCTGTCAGGACTGAAGAGAAAAGAAGAGGGTACAATGCTAGTGCATCAAACACTAGCAAAATAACGCTGGCGGAGGTGGGTTATACTTTTATCGTCAAGCGGGTAGAATACTTGGAGAATAAAAGAAAGATCACTAAGGATCGTTTAAAAAATAAGTTATAAATCCTGATGGATATTAATTTGGCTGGTAAAATGGACGAAGTCGATACGGCTATTTATATTCAGAAAAATTATGGAATATCTATTATCTTTTTAACTCATTCCTAATACCGATAATGTTTCTTTCGAACAAGCCATGAAAGCCAAGCCTTATGCTTTTGTATCCAAACCCTTCCTAATCGAGGACAACTCAACAAGCGAAGCGATTCAACATTTCAACAAGCGAAGCGCCTCAACATTTAAACAACTCAATGCCCCACCGCTTCCCCCGCACCACTCGGAATCCTGATATTCTCCACCATCTCCTGCACCGTTTGTGGAGGCGGCGGCGTCATTCTGGAAACTACCAACGAAATAACAAAATTCACCAACATCGCGATCGTCCCAAATCCTTCCGGCGAAGTACCCAACCACCATTCGCTCGCTGGTCGAGGATCCATTACTCCGATCAATCCGGTTTTATAACGGATCATATAAAAGAGCATCAACGAAATACCGACGATCATCCCGGCGATGGCTCCTTCCCGGTTCATGCGTTTATCAAAAATTCCTAAAATGATCGCCGGGAAAAAGGAGGCGGCCGCTAGTCCAAAAGCCAGGGCGACGACCGCGGCAACGAAGCCGGGTGGATAAATTCCGAAGAGCCCAGCGATGATGACGGCTACGACGATACTCCCTCGGGCGACCCTCAATTCTGCTTTTTCGGATATGTTGGGGCGTAGTTGCATCTTGACCAAATCTCTGGAAACGGAGGTCGAAATTACCAGCAACAAACCAGCGGCGGTCGATAGCGCAGCGGCTAATCCACCGGCGGCGACCAGGGCAATTACCCAGTTGGGGAGGTTGGCAATTTCTGGATTGGCCAGGACCATGATATCCCGATCAACGTATAATTCGTTCGCAGTTTGCATACTTGGATTAGCAATTACGCGCTGCCCATGTGTCCCTCTTTGATCGGTGAAAATAGGTTTTTTACCTTCCAGCGCATTGCCGGCCAGGTACTGAATTCTGCCATCCTTGTTCTTGTCCGCCCAGGCAATTAATCCCGTATTTTCCCAGTTTTTAAACCAGCCGGGAATCTGGATATATTCTTTTTCACTGACCGTATCAATCAAATTGGTGCGCGCAAAAACTGCGATGGCCGGAGCCGTCGTATACAGAATCGCAATCAGCAATAACGCTATTCCTGCTGATTTACGAGCATCTCTTACATTTGCTACCGTAAAAAATCGGACGATGACGTGGGGCAATCCCGCCGTCCCGACCATCAGGGCACAAGTGATTGCAAAGACATCCCACTTGCTTTTGGAGCCTTCGGTATATTCACTAAAACCGAGTTTGGTGTGGAGCGCGTCGAGGGTGTCGAGCAGATAGGTGCCGTCTTCCAGCGTACCGCCCATCCCTAATTGTGGAATCGGATTACCCGTCATTTTGATAGAAATAAAAATCGCCGGAACCATAAACGCGAAAATCAAGACACAATACTGGGCGACTTGCGTATAAGTGATGCCTTTCATGCCACCTAAAAAAGCAAAGAACAAAACGACACACATCCCGATGATTACGCCCACATGAATTTCTACCTGTAAAAATTGAGAAAAGACAATGCCTACGCCCCGCATTTGTCCGGCGACGTAGGTGAAAGAAACAATCAACGCACAAAAAACGGCCACCGTCCGTGCGGTATTGGAATAGTACCGATCGCCAATAAAATCAGGCACCGTAAATTTTCCAAATTTTCTTAAATAAGGAGCGAGTAGTAAGGCGAGCAAGACATAGCCACCCGTCCAGCCCATCAAATAAACGCCGCCGTCATATCCCATAAAAGAGATCAATCCCGCCATCGAGATAAAAGAAGCGGCACTCATCCAGTCTGCGGCCGTAGCCATTCCGTTGGCGAGCGGTGAAACGCCACCACCGGCGACATAAAATTCTTTGGTCGATCCGGCTCTGGCCCAAATTGCGATGCCAAAATACAGGGTAAACGTAATCCCTACTAATATCCAGGTCCAGGTTTGAACACTCATAGTTATGGTTTAATTAAAAAATGGAAGTGTATAGAATAGAAAGTGTCATTTTAGAATGTGTCAGCTTTTCTTGCTTCTTGCTTCTTGCTTCTTGCTTCTTGCTTCTTGCTTCTTGCTTCTTGCTTTTCTGCTAACGCGTTAGAAGCGCAGCAAGAAGCAAGTGGCAAGAAGCCAACAGCATTTTTCACTCCTCGTCAAACCCATATTCCTTGTCAAGTTTGTTCATCCAGTAAACGTACACAAAAATTAGTATGACAAATACATAAATAGATCCTTGTTGTGCAAACCAGAATCCAAGTTTAAATCCGCCTAGTCGGATGGTGTTGAGTTGGTCGACAAAAAGTATCCCGCAGACGTAGGAAACGAAGAACCAAATGGAGAGCAGAATGGCGAGATAACGGAGATTTTTTCCCCAGTATTCACTTGCTTTATTGTTTACCATAATTGTTGGTTTTTTTATGAAAACACAGTTGGGTGTTTTAGTAAAGGTAACTTATAATTTTTAAGGGATACCAAGGATGGTGTAAAAATATTTGTGGATGATTTTTGTTATTTTATATTTAAATTTTTAACTATTTTTACAGGAACAAAAAATTGAAATTTATCCTCAATGTGCATCTTTCAAATTCCGGGGTGACAATTGACAGAATTTTTAGGGCTTATGTTAACAATCTGACAAAGACAGAATTTTTTTTAAAAATCTCAAAATAAGTGCTTAACTTTAAAAGGTTGTTTGGATGTCTTTCTTCATCCTTCGCTAAAAGTTATTATACAATCCCATTATTTCCTCCCTAAAGTTCAATTGAAGACGCTTTTTCAAATTCCCAAAACATCATAACTGACTTATCATTATTTTTATAAGTAAATCGTTTATCGGCGGTTTTTAACAGAGATGGATATGAAAAAAGCCCTGTTTTTTTTAAGCTTAGTCGTACTATTTGGTGCTAGTTTTAATAAAATACTAGCTCATGGACCCGTCCACGAGGCGATTATCCAGTTGACCAAAGAGATTGAATCTGCGCCCGATAGTATTTTTCTATATTTTGAAAGAGGTGCCCTTTATAAAATTGACGAAGATTATGATAAGGCCATTGCTGATTTTGAGCAGGTACTGAGCAGGGATTATTCCATTCATTCCGCTTATTTTCAATTGGCGGATATTTATTTTAAAAAAGAATATTTTTTAGAATGTAAATACCATGTTGATCATTACTTGACCCTGGCACCCAACGCGGCTTCTGCTTATCAGTTGCGTGGAACGTTGTATAAATTACAAGGAGAAATAGACCTGGCGATTGCTGATTTTCAAAAAGTGATTGCTTTAAGAGGGAATAGAATTGTTCCCGGTGAGGTGTTGCAACTCAGCCAGTTACTTAATATTCATCATCCATCCCGGGCCATTCAAATTCTGGAATACGGATTAGACCGATTGCCAGCCAATATTAGTCTGGAATCTTCGCTGATTGATTTAACAATTTCTATTGGGGATTATGAAAAAGCGATGAACCATATCAACCAAATATTGTCGACCACCCCGCGTAAAGAATTTTGGTTATTGAAAAAAGCAGCAGTCTTCGAAGCCATGGGAGATTGCGAACAAGCCAAAACAACCTATCATCATAGTCTATCTGAAATAGCCAGCCTCAAAAGAAAATCCAAACAAACTCAATTTGTAAAAAATATTCAAGCGCAAGCTTTATTCGCTTTACAATATTTATAAAAACATACAAGTTTTAAATACAGAAAATGAATACTCTAAAACAAACTACTATTAGTCTTTTCTTTCTATTGACCACCTTTAGTTTAAGTGCTCAGGAGATCATCCGTGGCCCGTATTTACAATCGGGTGGATCCACTAGTATGATCGTCAAATGGCGAACCGATACGCCCGTCAACTCAAAGGTATGGCTGGGAGCATCCCCGAATTCACTCAATTCCTCGACTTCAAAAAATGAAGTAACTACCGAGCACGAAGTTTTGATTCAGGGATTGACGCCCGATACAAAATATTACTACACTGTAGGTACTCAATCGTCCCGGTTACTAGATGGCGATTCCGAGCAGTATTTTTTTACCAGTCCAAATATTGGCGACGAGAAACAAACCAATATCTGGGTGATCGGGGACGGAGGAAAAGCCACCCAAAAAGCGCGTGACGTACGAGACGGCTACTATGATTATATCGATGATCAGGAGACTGATCTGATTTTAATGTTAGGAGATAATGCCTATACCGACGGAACGGATGAGGAATATCAAGTGGCGGTCTTCGAAGATATGTACGAAGATATACTGCTCCATTCGCCACTGTGGTCTTGCCCTGGAAACCACGAATATGTGGCCTCGAACAATGTTACCAAAACAGGACCTTATTATGATATTTTTACTTTTCCAACCAACGGAGAAATTGGCGGACTGCCTTCCGGTAGCGAGGCATATTATTCTTTTGATTACGGGAATATTCACTTTATCTCTCTTGATTCTCAGGATGAAGGAATCAGACCGGGCGAACCCATGCATGTCTGGTTAGAAAATGATCTGAACACTACTAACCAGGACTGGATTATTGTCTTTTTCCATTACCCTCCTTACTCCAAAGGAAGTCATGATTCGGACGATGATCCTCTGATGACTAAGATGCGAGAAATCCTCGTTCCGGTGCTCGAAGCGGGTGGAGCGGATTTGGTCTTAACAGGGCATAGTCATAGTTACGAACGATCTTACCTAATCAATGGTCATTATGGATTTTCCGATACTTTTTCTCCGGAGATGATGGTGGATGATGGCAACGGCCGTCTGGATGAGGATGGAGCGTACCAAAAATTGACGGACGGAGTAGAAATTAATCCGGGATCTGTTTATGTAGTTTCTGGAAGTGCTTCCACAACTACCGCAGCACCACTAGACCATCCCGCCATGTATTATAGTGCCGCCACGCTTGGCTCTCTTTCCCTGGAAATAGAGGGAGACCAACTGGATTTAAAATTTATCGACCGGGGAGGAGATGTACGGGATTATTTTACGATGCGCAAAATTGGATTACCGCTCGGAAATGCTCCGACCCTTTCGCTTGGGTATCCAAATCCAGCGGAAGATCGGCTCGTCGATGAGGATATTCTGGTTACCGCTACTACGGACGATGCAGATGATGATCTGGTAAAAGTAGAATTTTACGTCGACGGAGCGTACGTTCGAACCGATTACAATGAGCCCTACGAATTAAATTTTAGTGCCGATGAACCTGGAACATATTCCATTACGGCCAGCGCAACGGATGGGGAGGGAAACGTAGGATTCTCAAATACAGCGTTGATAACCATCGTAGAAGATATTGATCCAGGACCGAGCGCAGGCATTACCGTTGTATCTTTTCCGTTACCCACCAACGGCATTTCTCCGGATACTCCGGTGACCTGGAACGAACCTCTTTTTACCACGGATTGCAGGATCATGGAAATTACCAACAATACCACCCAGGGACCTTGTACACCAATCACCGTTCCTAACACCACTGATTTAGGAATCTTTGGTAGCCATCAATATTTATATAATTCCACCGCTTCCACCTGGCAAGAAGCGAAGGCCTACAGCGAATCTATTGGTGGAACCCTGGTCAGTATTGAGAATGCCCAGGAGAATGAGTTTATCCAGGAAGCTATTCCAGGTTCCTCGATCTGGATTGGGTTTACCGACGAATCGATGGGTGGTCAATTTGAATGGTCGGACGGCCAACTGGTAGACTACACAAACTGGGGAAGCTGGCGCCCTAAAAGTTATAGAGGAACTGCTCGCCATGTCCAGCTCAAGAAGTCGGATGGACGGTGGTATGATAAAGACAATGATCACAAGCAATCTTTTGTAGTTAAAATTCCCTGTACGGGAAATGAAAATGGCGCTCCGGATACTATATGGGTAGCGGGTACCCTAATGGTAGAACAAATTACCCCAATTCCGAATGGTGGTCTATTTCCAGTAGGGGTTTCAACGGTCACTTATCGAGCAATGGATGATTGTAATAATGTCCATACTGCCAGTTTTACCGTGACGATTCCCGGTTCAGAATCACCTAACGTGTGTAGTGAAGGGGTACCAAATTTTAGTGGATTTGAGTATTTGACCAGTACGTCTACGGCGCATTATTTTTTGTCTGATGGAAAATTTAGGTGGGTAGATGGTCAGGATTTATGTGTCGCCAACGGAGGTTACCTGGCGTCGATTGGATCAGTAGCAGAGAATGATATTATTTTAGAGAGCCTTTCCGGAATTCGGGATTATGTGATGATCGGATTGAGTGATCAGGTGGAAGAAGGGACATTGACGTGGGCGGATGGTAGCGCCTATACTTTTGATAATCTGGTTTCTAACGAGAATGATCCGAGTATTAACTTCGGCTTGATGAGTCCCTGGGAAGGTACCTGGAAACTGGAAAGTAAATACGTGAGAAAACGGGTGGTGATGGAATTGCCTTGTAACACTAATACGGCAACCCTTTACGGAACTTTAAATAAGAAAAATATCAATGATCTCCATACCAAATCTTTTTTACATACTTATCCAAACCCAGCAAAGGAGGTCTTGAACCTGAAATATACGCATAATGAGGAATCTGCCAAGGTGCGGATTACGATCTTAAACGCTTATGGTGCGGTCGTTTGGCAAAAAGATAAACCACTGGATTTTAATACGCAACAATGGTCTGTTACTACCAAAGACTGGCCGGAAGGAATTTATGTGGTACATCTGGAGACTGGCTCAGAAAGAATTACGCAGCGATTTATGAAGGTCAATAAATAATGCGAATCAGGAGTTGAATCCTGGATAGTTATTTATTCCTCATCCCTTGGTAACTTTGTGGCTATAAAATTTTTCTTGGGATATACTTTTCAGAGCTTACTCCATAGCCGTCAGGTTAAAAAATAAACCTACTGATTATCAGTCATTTAAAATTGTACTTAAATCTAAATTTATAAAATCACATATTACATAGATAGTTGTTTTTCAAAAGGAAATTTGTTTTTCACTTGTATAATCACCTAATAGCCTGACGGCTATGGAGCAGACTCACTATTGAATATTGATTGGTGTCTGATTGGGAGTTTCATCCTTCTATAAATTCTATCAAGTAATATGAAAAGCAGTCAAATGTTATAAATTATTCTTTATTTTGTTTTGTATTTTGACACAAATTTTATCAATATGGCAAAAAAGATCATCACCTTTGGAGAAGTAATGATGCGGTTATCACCGCCGGGATACGAAAAATTTTCGCAGGCCAGTTCCTTTGATCTGGTGTACGGTGGGGGAGAAGCCAACGTGGCCATGTCCCTGTGTTACCTGGGAATGAAGGCTGCCCACGTGACCCGTTTTCCGGACAATGCGCTGGGAAAAGCCGCCTCCCAGTTTTTACGCAAACACTGGCTCAGTACCGAACATGTCATCTACGGCGATGATAAAATGGGAATGTACTTTCTGGAACGGGGAGCGGTGCACCGGCCCAGCGTAGTAATTTACGAACGGGAAGGCTCTGCTTTTTCGTCGATTCAGCCCTCCATGATCGATTGGGAAAAGGTGCTCAAAGATGCAGACTGGTTTCACTGGACAGGCATCACGCCCGCTATTTCGGAAGGCGCTGCGAAGTGTTGTCTGAAAGCGATTCAGACGGCTAATAAAATGGGGATCACCGTTTCGGGCGATATCAATTCGCGCGAAAATATGTGGAAATACGGCAAAACCATGCAAGAGGTCATCCCGGAATTGGCCGCTCATTGTGATATAGTGATTACCAGTCGACGGGGTATGTCCAGTATTTTTAATTTCGGAGACGGGAAGGGGAGTTTCCAGGAATCCGCCCGCTTACTGATGGATGCCCATCCAAATATTCAAAAAGTAGTCGGAAAAAACCGAACCTCCGTCAGCGCCTCCCACCAACAAATACAAGGTAAAATGTGGACCGGCAAAGAATATATCAAAACCAATATGCTGGATATCACCCATGTCATAGATCGGGTCGGCACCGGAGATGCTTTTGCTTCCGGACTCATCTACGGACTGCTGGAGTATGATAACGACGAGCAGGCACTGGATTTTGCCTCCGCCGCTTGTGCACTCAAACATACGGTTCCGGGAGATGTAAATTTAGTGTCAATGGAGGAAGTGGTGAGTTTGATGGACGGGAATACATCGGGGAAGTTGAAGCGATAAACCGATAAATCCAGGTGATTTTTTCTCCTGTTGTTTATTTATCATCCTGGTGAATTTAGGAATGTGTGGACGTTATCTATTACATTGACGCCGATTAAAGCCTCCCCGGTTTCGTCTCTGATAAATCCTTGTACGCTACCACCTCCGCCACCGGAAGCGTAGGGTGTTCTTCCGTAACGCTGCGAATGACAGACCAGTATCGCAACGTATCATAGATTGAAATGCTTGATCCAAAAAAAAACCAATAACCTCAAATCTGTCCACCTAACCGCATCACAACATACCCCAGCGGAATCTTCTCCTGCTCCAACCTCCAATTATGCTCTTTAATTCGCTCGTAAATAGTCATTTCTGCTTCCGTAAGATTTAGTGGAGCATTTACCTTGGAGCGCGTACCAGTATCCTCCTCAAAGAATTTATTAAAGGTATTTTTATCCATCAGAAAGCTCTTGGTTTGTGGAAAATAATTTCGCATTTGTGATAAGATTTCAAAACCCTGAGCATCCAAATCTCCCCAGTACAAAATTTCCAGTTTGCTCAACCACTCCGCATTTTTTAAGTTTTGAACTTTAAAACCGCTACCAAAAATTACCATGGTTTTTTCCATTTCTGGAAGGGTCAATGCAATGGTGTGGAGGTTTGTTTTATTCTCTACAACGATTACTTTTTCGAGATTTAAATCTAAAGAATTAAACTGATTGATTGGAATTGAAAGATCATTTATTCCGGAAAAATAGCGTTCACCTATTTCTGAATCGAGGATTTTAAATCTTATCAGTGGTGGGCTATATTTTAAATTAAAACGCTTTTCGAATTTTGTTTTATCCTTCTGAATGAAAGGGGCTATGATGATGTCCAGTAATTCTTTTAGTATCGAAGCGTTGGTCTCTATAAACTTGGTATGAACCGATATGGGCAATTCTCTGATGTATAAATCAGGGGTTGGATGCGCCTTAAAGTATTCGCAAACCTTTAAAATATTCGTCCATTTATGCGAATGGGTAATTATTTTTTTTGGATATTTTTCCAGCCACGGACGAAGCTCGGGAAAACTAGTTGTTATTTTCTTATAATCAATTATAAATTGTTTAACCTCTTTTTCTACTTTAAGATACTTTTCGAAATCTTGCTTTGTTTCAAAATATATACTCGATGGAAAACTCTGCGTTCCCAGTTTTTTTGTTTTCCTTTCCCGGTAGTCAACGCTATAACCGAACCCCTTTTTTTCTTTAGAAAAAGTAGCAAGATCATTTAGTTCTTTCCTGAAATCTGAAATTGAATTACTGGGTTTTTTATTCCCAATAATAAATAATGGGAAAATATCTTCTTGCTTTATTCTTGCTTGCAAATACATTCTGTATTTCCTTTCTGCTTTTAGTTTTATTTCGTCAGGATTTATCATTGAGCAATGAATTTTGATTTCTCCTCCTGAAATTGTTCAATCGGCATATCGTAAAGCCAGGAAATTTTGTCATTTCTTCTTTCTACGTAATGCACAAAAGAAATGTCATTTTCTACAATATGAATGTTGTCACTTGGGGTGACGACCAATAGTTGTAAATGTAGTTGTTTACATAAATTAATCAGATATTTCGCTTTTTCTTCGTCCTGGGCTTTGAAGGCCTCGTCTATCGCAATAAAACGGAACGAATTGGTTTGCATACCTTCTTTCGTTAATCCAAACTGATAGGCGATGGCCGAGCCTAAAATCGTATACGTCAATTGTGCTTTTTCTCCACCGGAAAGCTGTCCCATGCCGGTGTAGGTTTTTGTTCTCTTGCTGGTTTCCCGATTGATTTCTTCCGCATTGTATTTAAACCAGGAGCGAACATCCATTATTTTTTCCCGCCATTTTTCATTTTCCAGTTGACGAATAAAAGGTTCTATTTTTTTATTAAAATGGTTTTTTTGGGCATCTATGGAATTTTCAAACTCTTTGAAATTAGGAATAGACTCGATTAATGATTTTCTAAACGCTTTTATATTATCGTCCGATTTGGTTTGGGCATTCAATTGAATGAAGGTGGTCGTTGGATGGCTACTAAAATCAATACCTTTTAGGGAATAATTCAGCGAGCTGATATTCTCTTTAATGTCGTCGGACCATTTATCAAAAAAGAATTTAAAATTGGCAACTTTATCTTCAATTGTAGTTTGTAAATAATTGTTAAATTTCTCCTCAAAACTCGGTAGATCTTCTTCGACTAAGTCCTTATACTTTTTTTGGTATTCACTAATGAATTCCAGTGAGGTAGAAAAATGACTGACATCAGAACGCCAGGATTTAAATTTCAGTAAAATTTTTTCTGGTGGATTTATAAAGGCATTTATTTTAGTACTTACTTTTATATTTAGTCTATTTCTTTTTTCTTTTAAATCCTGGTTTTCGTTTTTAATATTTTCCTGAAAGGCTTTTTGGGTGGAGGAGAAGTTACGGTAATTTATTTCGTTTAATAGCTCGTTACCTGCCGCAAAATCAGACAAGTCGGGATGATCTTCTGAAAATTGATCTAATAAAGTAGACTGAGTGCTGATTAGTAATTTGGCCGATTCCCACTTGTTATTTAAAGTTAGTTTTTTACCTTTTCTAATATCAATTCTTTTTTCATTTTTGACCAAATCACTTTGCACCTTCTCTAGTTGTTTTTGGAGTGCTTTTACCTTATCATTGGTGTTTTCCAGCGTCTTTTTTTGTGCCTCCTTTTCCTGAATTTCTTTGGCGTAATAGGTCCAGTCTATGTCGTCAAACTTTGTGTAGAGTTTAAATAAATCAGATAAATTTTCTTCCAGTTTCGTAATTGATTTAATCTTTTGCTCGATTTTTCTAACCAGATCTATCTGTGCTTCTTCCTCCGCTTGCAATTTTTTAATTTCCTTTTCCCACGAGTAAATTTTATTCTTATTGTCCCAGCCTAGCACGAAATTTTTTCTGTCGGAAATATGTCTTCTGTCATCTTTTTCGTGTCTTCCATTTCTTTTAATCAAACCCTCTTTAGTGATGGCTTTATTTAAAGTATTGAATTCAGAAAGGTTATCGGCACAGATAAAGTTAAATTGCTTGATTATCCTATTTCTAATCCAGTCAGTATATTCGCTCCTGGATTTAAAACGGATTTTATTAATTAAAAGATTTTTGTCAGCAGGGTAGTCTTGTAAGGTGTTTAAGGAAGTGAAACTGGCATACCGTTCATAAATAATTCTGCCTTTCAGATTTGTGCCGTTGACATATTTGTTGACTGCCTGATAATATTTTTCAGGAACGATCAATCTCAGCGCAAAACTATGTAGCACCTTTTCAATCGAAGACTCCCAGTCTACATCATCTACCTTTATTAATTCCCCAATAAACGGAATTTCTTCTTTGGTGGCTCCTACGCTTCTCAATATTTCCTCCCTGATTCTGGCTGAATTTCCACCTATATTATTATTGTTACTTTTTAGTGATTTTACAATTTCAATACCGTTATCAATATTGATTTTAATCTTCTCTTTTTTATTTATTGCGAGCCGCAAGGTTTCTCTTTCTTTGTTAATTTCAATAACAGATTCATTTCTTTTTTCCTGCGCTAAATTTCTGGTTTCTACAAATTCCTTTTCGTTGGTGCTGGATTTAAATTCGAGCTTTTCAATTATATTATTGTAAGCATCTAAATTCTTTTTTCTTTCCGCTCTCATCTTGGTTATACTCACAATTTCCTTTTCCAGATCTTTAATCTGTCGGCCAACTTCATCCGACTTAATCTGAACTTGTAAATCTGTTTCTTTCCCTTTCAATTCCGTTTCCTTACTTTTCAATTCCGAAATTTTTTCTTCAATTTCCTGCAATAAAATTTCCAGTAATTTACTTTCTGCATTGGCTAATGCTAATCCCTTTTGTGCAAACCAATAGATCGCTATTTCTCGGTCATTTTGCGTTTTTTCTAACTTGATATTGATATCTTCAAGTTGGTTGGCCATTGAATCAATTGGTTCGAGTTGTTTAATTTGTTCTTTCGCCTTGTCAATATCATTTTTTGCGTTAATTAAAGTGGTAAAACTGTCTTTTAACTGATGGTATTCATTTTCAGCATCCCGCTTTTCCAGCATATTGGTTTTGATAAATTCGTCCAAATCTCCCAGTACCTTGATTCCTACCACCTGATTAAAAAGACTTAACGCTTTCACAGAACGCATCCCGAATTTTTCCCGCAATCTTTCAGCGTACTTACCTGGGCCATCCGGAAATTCAATCCATTTTTTGTTCCCGGTATTGTGCAGTTTCTCAAGTCGTCTTTTCAAGTTTCTTATCGTATCAAAATCGCTAAAGTCAGCAGCAATATTCAGGGATTTATAAGCAATTCCAAAGGTTCTTTTCATCATCCCGTTCGTAAAATGTCTGACCTGAAATAAAGTAATCGTTTTTTCGTCGGTATTTGAAAAAGAGGCCAACAATACCGAATACGTATTTTTATTTCTCAGTTTTTGCGTGGTCGCACTTAAATCCCCTTCTTTCTGAATATCTCCATAATGGCCCAGAACATAACTCTCTTCACTACGATCCCCTTTCTTCTGAACGCCAGAAGATTGATTGTAAAATCGGTCATTTTTTAATGGCACCAAAAGGGTCAGTAGCGCGTCGATAAAAGTTGTTTTGCCGGAGCCATTGGCACCCGTTAATAAAGAGTTATTTCCCTTTGGTGCAATTTTAAATATTTGCTGATCAAAGGTTCCCCAGTTGTAGACTTCCATATAGGCCAGTCTAAACCCGGAGGTGTTTGAACTCGTGCTAAATAGACTCCACATATGCTTTTAGATTTTCTTTAAATTCATTTAAAATATCGAGGGTAACTTTCTCCTTGATTATTTTGTGAATTTTATATTTTTTCTCATTTAAAGTGGTTCCAGCTTCTTTTAAGTAACCCAGTTTTTCCACATTGTCAATATATTTTTTTAAGTCATTCAGGAATTTGACGGCATCAAATTTTTCTGGCAGAAAAAAAGCAATTTGTTCTTTGAGTTCAGACTCGGTGATATACTTTTCGGCCACCGAAAAATCGGTCGGGTCGCTTTCAAATTCTTCAATTATTTGTCTTAGAATCACCAGGACAATGCTCGTTTCAAAGCCTACTTGCCTTCTGGAGGAAATTCCAATTGTATTGTTTTCGTTGTCAATTTCAAACTGCTTAAGAAAGGCAAAACCATCATTTTCTTTTACGATTAGTTCCAGCCCAATTTTACTGAGGTACTCCTGAATTTCGTTTTGATAATTTAAGATATCGTCCCAAGCTGTATCATTTTTGTTAATGGTTCTTTTTAGCAGTCTGACAATTGCCTTGGAGTAGGGTTTTATATTTTCTTGTAATGCGCTCATTTTATTAAAATTATTTCGGGAACTTTAATGGACTTGTTATTAACCTTGTCAAATACAATTTCCTGTTGTTTCTCATCATTAAAACTATGGGTAAAATCTTTAATGATGCCAAAGTAGCCAAATAGTTCCGGCAACCCTTTGGCAATACCGCCGTGGTATTCAATTACTTCTTTTAGAGTGGTCTGGGGTTTTGTTTGGAGCATTTCCTTTATTCGGTTTTTCAACAGGTTTTTATCGATTGCGTTTTCTTTAAAAATGTTGGCTAAATGACTGGATTGAGAAATGTCGTTTTCTGCCAGTACTGGTTTTTGGTCATAAATAATATCTTCCTTTGGTTTACGAGTTAAACGTTTGTCAAAAGGAATATTTATCTTATCGATCACTTCCACCGCAATGGATAGGGAAGGTCTTTTTTTAGTTCTGCTAATTTCCGTTAAATAACTTTTAATTTCCTGAATAATATTTTTGGTAATTTTCTTTTGGGAATTATCATTTTCTCGAATAATCCGGCTTAGTTTTTCCGCCATTTTATCATTTGCCTGGTATACCTTTTTACCAGAAGTATGCAGATAATTTTTCATGCCTTTTAAAAAATCATCGTTAACCCGAATGTTTTTCTCCGTTAATGTCTGGTACAGTTGGTCCGTTAAAGAACTCCACTCTTCTTGCAGATTTCTATCCATTAAGAATCTCCAAAAAGCATAAAAACTTTTACCTTGATGACTTTCTTTTAACTCGTCAATTGCATTAAAAGTAAAAGTTAGCACATCCTTTTTGGTTAGATTTCTATCCGTGTGTTTTTGGTAGATGTCTTTTGTGATACTTTTGAAGTTGTCCTCCACTTCTTTAAAATCCGAGAGGAGTTCTTTGGCGGAAAAGGTGAGTTGTTGAAACCTTGGAATGATCTCGTGTTCTTCAAATACTTTTACATCTTCCCCAATCTTAAGTTGCTGTATTTCTTGCTCAATATCTTGTTTTTTATCTTCCAAAATTTCCAGTCTTTTTTCAATATCCTCATTCGTAAATTCCACCAGTTCTTTCAGCTTGTTAAAAATATCCTTGAATTTCGATTCAGTCCCCACAAATTCTTTTTTTTCGAGACTATAAATCCAGTTGATGGTCTTGTTCGTATGCGGGGATAATTCGTAGAAGATATCCCCATTTTCATTTTTATAATTGGTAAGAAATCCTTTATTGGTCCATTCTCTGATGGTGTTTTTTGCTTTTGTTTCAAAATTGTCTGTAGTACCAGTTTCCGATTCTTCCAGGCTAAGATTGTGATGCGCTAAAAAGTCAGATAAGAGCAACAACATATTTTCAAAAGAGATACTATTTCTATCTTTATTAAATGCCGTTAAAAAAAAATCAAATACCAACTCCCGATTTCTCAATCGTAAAAGCTCCACACTCGGGGAGTCCTTTAAGATAGTTGATATTTTGGTGTTTTCGTTCATAGCATTATTTTCTATTTGTAAAAATGGTAGTTCTTTCTTTCAACAAGTTGCAGTAGCTATTTTGTTTTCGTCCCAGAGGAAAGATATTTCTATAAGTTGTAACGCTTGTGGTAGCCATTTTGTAACTCGGTCATATACCACGGTAATTTGTTTTTTATTAAGCTTTAGCCCAGTGAAAGTTTTGGTTACACACCCGGAACGGTAATCGATTTCAGTGCTACTTGTCTGGCAAGTTTTGCCATTTCAGAGAAGTCGTAAGGCAGAACTGGAGCGACACGCTGCTCAAAAAAGGTCATTGTGCAGTTTCCGCTTCGATCAGCAGACCAGCATTGATATTATTATACTTCACGATAGCTCGTCGCATCTTTGAGATTTACAGGTTGTAATTGATGGCCAAACATTAATAATACTTGATTGACTTTAGCCAAGCTCAAATTGTCTTTACCTTGTTCTATTTTCCGAATGACGGTAAGTGCAACGCCTGCTTTCTCGGCGAGTTCTACCTGGGTGAGGTTAATTTTCTTCCTTCTTTCCTTCAGAAAGCGTGGTAATTGACTCATTTTTATATGCTTTTGCGTATAAAAATACGATTTTTGTTGGTGTTTATATGCTTTTGCGTATAATGTTTTAATAGTTTTACTCATTCCTCATTCCTCATTACAAAGTTAACGACAAAAGGCTAATTTTTTCTTACCGTTTATATAATCTTAAAATCAACGCCATCCAATTCCTCCAATCCAACAAAATCCGCCATTCCAATATATAGCCGTCTCAAATGCGTAGCATGCTTCAATGGCGCAAGCGACTCTACCGGATTTCCCTGATCATATAATCCAATCGTCAACTCATTCAAACTAATCATACTTAAGACCGGTTCTATACTTGTAATCTGATTGTTCCAAATACATAGTTGAACCAATTTTGGCAATTCCATCAATGGAGATAAATCTACAATTTGATTGTTATCAGCCCATAAGACTTCCAGGTTTACCAAATCTCGAAGTGGTTCAAGCGAGGAAATTTTTCCATTATAATCACATTCGATACGAGTCAGGTTGGTCAAATTTTTAACTCCTGAAAGATTCGTTAACTGGAAAGTAATATTGGGGTAGTTATTTCTCTTTTTAAATTCACCTGCCCCACAGACGTATAATTTTTCTTGTTCAAAAAGAAAAATTAATTCTTCATCGGTCGGTCGATATTTATGTTTGGATTTAGATTTTCCCTTCATAAAAATCGCCTCCGTAAATGCCAATCGCCATTGCGGTTCTAAATCCAGCCACCAAGCCAATCGCTTTTCGGGGGTGTCGAACCACGCTGCATTACGATGTTCGCCCGATTTCGCCAAATCATTTCCTACCTGAAGAATTTTATTAAAACTCGTCAACGCTTGATTGTTTATTTTTATAATGCCTTTTTTCATAGTGAAGGGATTTTAGTTCATAGAACTATGTAAGCTCATCCAGTTTTCTAATTCAGAAATTTGTGCTTTATAATTTTTACCAATTCTTAAAAAATAGTCTTTCCAGTCTTCGTGGATCGCATCAATGGTCGCATAGGTACCTGATGATTTGATTTCCTTAATCTCGTCTTGAATTTCGGCTCCTCCTAACAATACTTTTTCAATTTTCATTTTAAGAATTCCTGCATCATCATATTTATCAAAGGTAAAATCAAATTGATCTGTCTTTTCCAGTAACGCTGTAATTAATTTTACTTTACGAATGTCATTCATCAGGTATGCTTCGTGCAATTCCTCAAACATCTCTTTTGCCTGTCCTTTTTGATCTTCGGTTACTCTATCAGGATGACAAATTAGCGCAGCTTTTCGATAGAGTTGTTTCAACTCCTTCAACTCCTTATCATCCAAATGGTAAATAATTACTTTGCCAGATGTCTCCAGGATATCATAATATTCTTCGTACTCTTTCAAGGCATTTTCGTAAGCTTCCTTCATCTCAGCGTGACTCAATGATTGAATACGCAATTTTTCTTTTCGTAAATACAACACACGTTCAATCAAACTTCCCAGGTGCGTGTGAAATTTAGAACGAAAATGTTCAATCGTTTTTACAAGGTCATCTCTTTCCGAACGAAGTAAATTTAATTCACCTTCTTGAAAATGTAACTCCACTTTCAAGGCGGATACAATCGGATCATAAGAAATTGCCACTTGTCTAGTTTGACGAATAAAATCATCAATCAAAATATTGGCATCTTCATACCTTTGATTTTCTACTGCCTTTAAAATAAAAGACAACGGCTGCGCTTGATCTGAATTTTTCAAACTATTGACCATTGCAGTAATGGTATTTTCATCTTTAAGCTCCATCAATTTTTGAAGCGTTTCCAAATTTTTTACAGATTCGATTATCATGAAAGCAGCAATTTAGGCGTCAAGAAAATTTTCTACCTTGGCAACATCTTAAGGTATAAAATAAGTTCCTAAGGATCATTTAAAAAATAAGTTATAAAGGTTTGGGTCGGTTAATTGGCTGCTAATCGAGGCGGTGAAATGCGATTTATGCCGTAGCATAATAGCTTGCCTCGGCTGAAAGCCAAGGAGTTTTTTACCAACGAAGAGTAGCGGCTAATTAAACAGCCAAATGTTATAAGTTATTCTTTTAATGATCCTAAAATACTTATTTTTTTTTAACCATATTTACGGTTTTTAATTCTCATCCCTTAAATATTACCGCCTTCGCTGGTGGTAGTATTCCCGATCGAACGATACAAGCCAATACTTCTATACTGCGCCGCTCGCCGCTCGTTTGGACGTCCCGTCCAGATACGGCCCCGCGGTACCATTTGAGAACCCATAAAAAAACATTATAACCACCAAATCAAGACAACATACTCAGCCGAAGAAACCTACCTAAAAAAAAACAAACCAAATAAAGCCCCATCTACCCCCAACTACCTCAATCTCCAAAATAACCAATCTATTTAAAAGCACTTCAAAGCACCCAACCGCTCCCCAAAAAAAGTTTTTTTTCAATTGTTTACCCCAAACGCAAAAAAAATCCTTGTAAGTCGTTGACCTACAAGGATTTATATCTAAAAGATAGTGACCCCGGCAGGGTTCGAACCTGCAACCGTCGGTGCCGAAAACCGATATTCTATCCAGTTGAACTACGGAGCCATTTCTGCCGCAAATCTAATCATTCACTTTCACTAAAACAAAAAAAATATATGCAAAGTTCCTTTCCCGATCAAATAAATATCGAGAAGATCTAGGACATTAAAGGCAATTCAATGACTGTAATAAAAACAACTATGTCTCTTTACGTTTTAGGGAAGCCAATAGCCAAATGTCTCGGCTGTCAGCCGAGACCAATAGCAAAGTTTTGCTAAAGTCGAGCTAACATCCTGGGCAGCTATTTACCACCTCTTACGCCACTTGTAGGTCGGATCTATACCTAGACCTATTTCTTTGGATACCGAATACATACTCTGTCCTTTTGAGCCTTTTAATATAGTTTGTATCCGCTTTACTTCATGAGAGCCAATTGTCCGCCCACCGAAAGCCCATCTCCACCGACCAAAAGTCCTCAACTCTACTCCCCACAAGTACCCTTTTCCCACTTCGTCACCCCCGCAATCATCGCCTTACATTCGTTGCTATAAGTCATTCCATTACAGCCACAAACCGGATCATAATTCATCGGACATATGCCTTCAGGATTGATTTTCGACGCGTCAATACAACCTGAAGAAGGTGCTTTAGTTTCACAGGCACCTGCGGTCCAGGAAGTCACCCCTTTTACCTCCGCACTACAGGCGTTCGGATACGTTTTTCCATCGCAACCACAAACTGGTTTATAGACCTGAGGACAAGGGCGCATGGATTGCTTGCTTAGGTCAATACAATCTTCTCTTGTCTCTGCTGCGGCGACTGTCGCTTCATCACATTTTCCTTGGGTATATTTTTGTACACCGGCATTTTCGGCTTCGCAAATATTGGAGTACGTCGCTCCATCACATCCACAAACGGGCCTTAGGTTTTTAGGACAGGGTCGACGCATCTTCTTTGCCGGATCTATACAATCCAGACAAGCATTCGCAGTCATCACCAATAATCCCGAACGCTTCGCGTCACACTCATTCTTATACGTCTTTCCATCGCATCCACAAACCGGATCGTAGTCCCTCGCACATTCCATCGTCAAATCAACCATTTTGGTATCTATACAATCCCGTACTTCCGCCTTCGCCGTCTTTGCACTACCAGCAGAATTGCAAGCCGCTCCAACCATCAGTATCAATAAAGAAAATAAAGTAGTAAGTCTGATCATTTTTTTCATAATTTATTTTTTTTTACTAAAAAGTATACACAAACCCAATGCTCCAAATACTAAATCCCACCCATCGTCCGCCAATATACCCATTCACACCTAAACCGAGCAAAATTTCCACTTTTTTGTTAAAATCCTATTAAATTGACCAACCACGCACCCTCCCTAAAATACGTTCACTCGTTATTAAGACGTTAATCTTGTCAAACTGGTACCTTAAATACAGTCAGTTTTTTATCATCTTCAATGTTTTAATGTAAATTTGTAGAAGTTGCTTAAGAGTTTTCACAGGAGTCGTAGCTATTGTGTTTGATTTTTAAACAATTTTGTACATAACATACTGGAAAATACTTATGAAATACTTATTACTCTTACCCACATTAGCCATTTTTCTGTTTTCTTCTGTTCCCCTGCAAGCACAGAACGATCTTAAAAAAGCGAATAAGCAATACGAATTAGGCGCTTATAATCTGGCGGTACGCTCTTACCTGGCCATTCTCCAAAAAGAACCTAAAAATGGAGATGTATTGGCCAAACTAGCGGACAGTTATCGCTATCTAAATAATATGGACGAAGCCGCTAAATGGTATCGTAAAGCCATTCAAATCAGTGGGGTAGACCCAATCCATATTTTTGAATTTGCCAAGGTGCTAAAAGCCCAGGGCGATTATAGTCGGGCAAAAGAGTGGTTTGCAATCTACGCCAAAGGACGACCGCTCATCGGAAAACAGTTTTCTGAATCTTGCGACTTCGCCCAGTCTATTCAGAATGTACCCAGCCAATACCAGGTATCTAACGAATTTGCCAATTCTCCCGAAAGTGATTTTGGTCCTTCTTTTTATAATAATCAGGTCGTTTATGCGAGCGCCCGACAGGATATCCAACAGGCAAATAAGGTCAAAGAAAATAACTGGGAAGGTGGCGCAAAAAATCAGTTATTTCTTTCTTCGATAGATCAAAATGGCTTCCTTGGTCGACCCGCCTACCTGCACGCAAAATTAAAAACAAATTTTAACGAAGGTCCCATTTCTTACTCGGCCAACGGTAGAATGGTGGCTTTTACCAAAAATAATTTTAATAATGGTACCCGACAGATCCCTGGTAGCGGAATGGAACTGAGTATCTATATCGCGGATGTTACCAACGAAGGAGACTGGGACAATGCCCGTGCCTTTCCTTATAATGGTAGTGGATACTCTTCTGGCTTTCCTTATTTATCAGCGGACGGAAAAACACTTTACTTCGCTTCCAATCGTCCGGACGGTTTCGGTGGATACGATATTTACGTGAGCTATTTTATTGGTACTAGCTGGTCTACTCCAGAGAATTTGGGACCGGTAGTTAATTCCCAGGGCAATGAAATTACGCCAGCAATGATCGGTTCGGATTTGTTTTTTGCCTCTGACTGGCATCATGGATTGGGTGGTTTCGATATCTTTCGTGCAGAACGGGATAATGGTATTTGGAAAAATGTCTACCACCTTGGCAATGGTGTCAACTCTAGTTATGACGACTACGGTTATTCGTATCACAAAGAATTAAATAGAGGATACCTCGTTTCCAATCGTCCCGGCGGAAAAGGAAAAGAAGATATTTACCGCTTAAAAAAGACTTCGGAAAATATGCTCATCTTTGTAACGGATCAAAAAACAGGCGATCCAATTCCTAACGCAATCGTCGATTTTACCGCTTGTGGCGAACCGGTTTTTAAAACTAACAAACAAGGAGAATATTATTTTAAAGCCCTTAACGGAATGAGCTGCGAAATTCTTATTAGTAAGGAAGGATACCGTAGTTATAATTTTAAATTAAATGCCAACACCGAAGCAGCCGAGTCTTTTGAAGTACAACTCATCGCCGAGACGGTGGTAAATTCCGATGACTATCTAGGCAAAATTGTAGATGCTACTACTAATAAAAGCGTCGCAAACGTACGAATCAAAACAACCGATCAACTCAGCGGACTCGTGATCGAAACTACTTCCGACGACCGCGGAGACTACCGCTTGCCACTTGATCCACAAAGAGATTATTTAATTCGATACTCTAAAGCCGGATACCTCGATATTCACCAACAAGTGAGTACTCAAAATAGTGCGGATAAAAGTGTCCTGGGTGTCGTAAATTTTCCACCCGCAGGAACCAACACTGTTAATACCACCCCTCCTAATAATTCCGGAACTGGAGTCGCAACAACTACCACAAATATAGATGAACCCGCAGAAATTGTGGAGGTTGTTACTAATACCACGACCGTAACGATTCCCGCTCCGCCGCCGCCTCCTGTAGACGAAATGGCCATCGCGACCCAAAAAGGATATTCGGTTCAACTAGCCGCGGTTCCCGATGGACAAACCGTAGAGGTGAATAAATATGCGCCCATGAGTACTGCCGGTAACGTGTACGGCCGTAACGAAGGGGTCTATAAAAAGGTTAGAGTAGGAATTTTTCCAACCCGAGCCGAAGCCAAAGCGGTGCAGGCACAAGCCAGGTCGAATGGATTTAAAAGTGCTTTTATTGTTAAAGAAGAAATTTCTAGCCTCCGCGACCTCGAAATTTATCGCGAAGCTATGAACGCGCCGACACCAGCTCCAACTGTACCAAATGTCACTACGTCCCCTCCATCGACAAGCACCAATCCAGCACCACGGCCACCCGCCCAAAATGGTAATATCAAAGTACAAATCGCTTCTTATAAAAATATGAAGTTCTTTAACCGGGCTAATGCCGCCAAACTGGGAAATGTAGAAACTCGAAAAAAAGGAGATTTTACCATCATCCTTCTATCCGGCTTCAACAACCAACAATCCGCAGAATCCGCTCGCCAAGCTGCAATTCGAGCCGGCTACAATGGAGCTTACTTAGTTAAAGAAACTGGAGGCGTTCTGGAAAAGATGGAGTAAATATGTTTTTTTATGAATATTGAAAAATGAGTAATTCATCTTTATTGAAATAACTAATAAGGTCATACTTTCGGTAATCCCGCTAGTTTGAACGCGCCCATCCAGCACACCCAAACACACGCCAAAAGAGCGCCAATTGTCCGCCCATCGAAAGCCAATCGTCCGCCAATCGTCCGCCCTCACAAATTGAAGAGCCCCTATTCGCCTACTCCCGCAAAAAAACAATCTCCCCCTTCCTTCCCATCGTAATCATCACACTTGGATCGTGAAGCTTCTTTTCGTCCTGCCGCAACTTCACAACCTGGTCCACGCCGCATAAAACTTCGGAGCTAATCTCTCCAAAATTTCTGGGAAAAGTCTGGTTATGAATACTAGCCGAGGTCGCTACCAGTGGTCGACCAACGGCGTTGATCAGTTGCGCGCAAAAAATATTCTGTACCACGCGAATGGCTACGCTTCCATCGGTAGCCACGGAAGTGGACGGTAAATTCATGGCGTTGGGGTAAACCACCGTTAGTGGTCGGGTATGATGCATCAATAAGGTCTCAATGCGTGGATGAACCTGGTAAACATAATCTTTAATCATCTCAATGCTGCTAACTAATAAAACACATGGTTTACCAGGTAAGCACTGCTTCAGACCATAAATTCGCTGCATCGCCACCGGGTTGGTAGCGTCACAGCCAATACTCCAGATGGTATCTGTTGGAAAAAGAAAAATGTCTCCATTGTGGATCCCATCTACTAAATACGTAAATTGGCGCTCCGATAGAGCGCTAGCTGGTAATTTTGCCTTGGTCATAATGTAGGGTGTAAACAGGTTTCGTTTTTAGTTGATTTACTCAGCCAAGTACTTGAACAAAATTATTTTTTAATTTGTCCGCGTACTTAAGGAATGAGGTATTAATAGATCAAGCCAAAAACGTAAATTTATTATTAACTCATTCCTAATTATTAAAAAAGACTAGCGTGTTTGTAAAAAGGTTGGGTTAATTGTCCAGGGTTGGCCAATATTCCAACGCGTATTTTTGACAATTAGCCTGAACTCTGCTATTTTTATGAAGAAAAAAATCGAATGACAAATTATATAAACTTTCAACTTCACATATATAGGCAATATTTTAACTCCATCCGAGTTACTTTATTGTTACCATCCAAAACTTAATTTCTTGAAAAAGGTCTATTTATTCTTTTTATTAGTGGCATTTTCCAGCCAGTTATCCGCTCGCCACATTATCGGTGGCGAAATTACCTATCGTTGTAATGGCGCCGGTGGTTACACTTTTACCATGTTGGTTTACCGAGATTGCAACTCGGGTGGTGCTCCCTTTGATATGCCTGCTAAAGTATCTATTTACCAAGAATCTAATGGTGGATTTTTGGAATTGATAACCTTGGACGTTCCCCTCGGAAGTATAGAGGTGGTGCCTTTACCGGATGACCCCTGTACCAATGTACCCAATGTCTGTGTGGAAAAAGGAACGTATACCTTTTCTACCAATTTACCAGCGTTACTTAATGATGATCAATACCATGTGCTCTATCAAAGGTGCTGCCGTAATAATACGATTGCCAATCTAAACGATCCGGGCTCTCAGGGAGCTACGTACATTGTATCCATCCCTGCTCCGGTTACTATTATGAATGACGAGGTTACTTGTGGCAATAGCAGCCCCGCATTTGATAATTTTCCGCCCATCGTTATTTGTGCCGGGGTGTCTATTGATTTTGACCACGGTGCCACCGATCCGGATGGAGATCAGTTGTTATACCGGTTTTGTAGCCCACTCAGAGGTGGTGGATTGATTGGTTCTCCTGGCTTTCCAGGAAATTCGGAGAGCTGTCAAGGGGTTGCGCCTGATCCAGGTTGTCCACCACCACACGATGAAGTAAGCTTTTCCTTTCCAACTTATTCTCCTACCAATCCAATGGGGGGGGATCCGCGAATTATAATTAATCCGGCTACGGGCTTTATTACCGGAACACCCAATATTCAGGGCCAATACGTGGTAGGTGTTTGTGTGGAAGAATTCCGAAGTGGAGAGCTACTGAGTATGGTCAGACGGGATTTTCAATTTAACGTAACTACTTGTCAGCCTTTGGTGGCTGCTTCCATTGAAAGCGATGAAATTATTAATGGTAATCAATTTTTGGTAACTGCCTGTGGACAGAATGAAGTAGCATTTAACAATACGAGTGAACAAAGATCCAATATCGATGAGTTTTTCTGGTTATTTGATACAGACGGAGATGGAGTAGAGGAGACATTTACGGATTGGAGCCCTACGATTGCGTTTCCCGATACCGGGCTTTACGAAGGACTACTCGTACTGAATCCAGGACTGGTCTGTGCGGATACGGCAATTATTGCACTAAATGTTTTTCCTGGAATTACCGCCGATTATTCTTATACTTATGATACTTGTGTTTCCGGTCCGGTTACTTTTACCGATGCGTCTGTCTCCGAAGCAGGACCTAACACAATCGTGGACTGGTTCTGGGATTTTGGGGATGGAAATACTTCCAGTATTCAGAATCCCATCCACCCGTACGTGATTCCAGGCAACTTTCCGGTGTCCCTCATCGTGACAGACATCAACGGTTGTCAGACAACAGAAATCATTCCTTTGCCTTATTTTCCGGCTCCGGCTATCTTGATTATCGAACCGAGTACGTTTCTTGGATGTGAACCGGCAGATATATTTTTCAATAATCTATCTACTCCGATTGACTCTACCTATGATATCCTTTGGGATTTTGGAGATGGAAATACCAGTACGGAGATTAGTCCTACCCACGCTTACGAAGATGAAGGAGTTTATTCTATTTCATTAGAAGTAACTTCTTCAATTGGTTGTTTTGCCGCTGATAGTTTTGCTAATTTTATTACGGTACTACCTTCACCCGTGGCCGACTTTAGCTATTTACCTCAAGAACTTACCTCCTCTGCATCCATTGCTACCTTTACAGACCAGTCCCTGGATGCGACTAGATGGTTTTGGCAGTTTGACGAAAGTGGAAATTCATTCTTGCAAAATCCAGTATTCGAATTTCCCGACACGGGACTACAGGTTGTTACTTTAATTGTTACTCACGAAAGTGGCTGCACAGATACGACTCAACAGATCCTGGATGTAGTACCACTGATAACTTATTTTTTACCCAACGCTTTTACGCCTAACTTTGACGATTTAAATGACGAATTTTTGGGGGTTGGAATCTTTGATGGAATGCGGGATTTTCAAATGCAAATTTTTAATCGCTGGGGAGAGCAGGTTTTTACAACTACAGACCCAAACATCGGTTGGAACGGGAAGAAAAATAATGCCGGTATACTCTCTCCTGCCGGGGTCTACGTCTATCAGGCCAGTTTCTTTAATCCTCGGGGACAGTTGATCGAACTGAAAGGGTATGCGACTTTGCTGAAGTAGAATCTCTGATAAAATTTGTTTAGTTTTATGTAATTTTATTGTTATATTAAGTGTGCTATTTTAACGTATGGATAAAAGATGAAAATAACAACGAATACCCAAATTTTTACAGGATTATTTTTTCTTATACTTTTCTTTTTTAACAGCAATAAACTCCAGGCAGCCCATATTGTCGGTGGTGAAATGACCTATATTTGTCTTGGTATCGATCCAGACAATCCCGGCAACATGTTATACGAATTTACCTTGATTGCTTATCGGGACTGTGCGAGTAATGGAGCAGAGTTTGACGGATTACCGGATGGAGCTTTTACGCATATTTCCGTTTATCAGGGAGATGGAAATAATTTTATACTGCTCGATACAGACGGACCCGGTTTTGCCATTCAACCGGAACCACCGGATACCACAACCATTAGAGGAGGAGTCAACAATCCTTGTGTAGTCATCCCAAGTAATCTTTGTGTTGAAAAAGGAACTTATACTTTTCAACAAAGCTTTCCTGTTATCAACGAGACTTATTACATCATTTATCAGCGTTGTTGCCGGAATAATACGATCAATAATATTCTGGATCCTGGTGAAACAGGTTCTACTTACACAATCTCTATTCCTCCTAAAGCACAATTAGAATGTAACAATACGCCAGTTTATAACAATTTTCCGGAAATTCTGATTTGTGTTAATGAACCGTTGAATTTCGATCACTCCGCTACAGACTTTGACGGAGATCAGTTAGTATATCGATTTTGTGCACCACTGGCTGGAGGTAGTAATTCTCCTGGCCAACGGGCTCCGAATCCAGATAGTCCTCCTCCCTTTGACGATGCAATTTACTTACTACCCACCTACAGTACCAATACCCCGCTGGCAGGTAGTCCAGAAGTAGTCATTGATCCCTTTACCGGGCTAATTACCGGAACACCCAACATTCAGGGACAACACGTCGTGGCGATATGTGTGGACGAATTTCGGGACGGTGAATTATTGAGTACCGTACAGCGGGACTTCCAGTTTAATATCACTATCTGTGAAAATTTGGTCAATGCCGGAATCAACGGAACCGTTTTTTCGGGCGAAACCTACCTTCTCAATTCTTGTGTTGATTCGACCATCACCATTATAAATACCAGTTTTAACGATGAACATATTGACGCATATCGCTGGGAATTTGATATCCCCGGATCAACCCAACCTTTATCCTGGTCAGAGCGTGATTTAACAATTACTTTTCCCGGACCCGGTGAATATCGGGGTACCATGACTTTAAATCCAGGGCAAAATGGCTGTTCAGATCAAGCCAATGTTCGGGTGGTGATCAGTCCGCCAATTTTTCCGGATTTTAGTTTTGAATATGATACCTGTGTGGCGGATCCCGTTCTTTTTACCGATCAAACAGATATCAGCTTGTTAAATATTGAAAGTTATACGTGGGATTTTGGCGACGGAGTAACTTCAAATGAACGGGATCCCATCCATCAGTACGAGGAGCCGGGTGAAAAACTGGTTTCACTCACCATTACGGATACCCTGGGCTGTAGCGAAACATACCAGCAAATCGTTACCTGGTTTCCCGCTCCACCGATTATTATCATTGAGCCCAGTACGTCCATCGGTTGTCCACCGGAAATTATTACTTTTGAAAATCTTTCTACGCCCATTGATACTACCTATCTAATCAACTGGGATTTTGGGGATGGTCAAAATACCTCGGGACTCAGTCCTTCTACTACCTATAATATTCCAGGAACTTATACGGTGATGGTGGATGTTACTTCCCCCATCGGATGCTTTATTTCGGATACTTTTCCCGATTTAATTTTTGTGGATTCTCTGCCTATAGCCAACTTTGTGATCTCTCCACCTCGTGGTGTCAGTAATTTTGATCCTAAAGTAGAAATGACCGATTTGTCCTTTAACAGCTACTTTTGGGATTGGAAATTTGCCGACGGACAGGATAGCTCTATTTTAAAAGATCCAGTTTATGTCTTTCAGGATACTGGCCTACAAGAGGTGCAGTTGACCGTAACGTCTTTTTACGGCTGCACGGATACTTTACGCCAAATCGTCGATGTAGTACCTAAAATCACTTATTTTATGCCCAACGCTTTTACGCCTAACGAAGATGGTCTAAACGAAATATTTGAGGGCGTCGGGGTCTTTAGAGGAATTCGTAATTATAAAATGGGCATCTGGAACCGCTACGGACAACTTATTTACGAGACCACAGATATTAATAGCGGCTGGAACGGACGTTACCAGAATAGCGGCAAAGTATCTCCCAACGGCGTATATATCTATCGGGTCTCCTTCACTGGCCCCAGAGGCGAATTAGAACAATTTGAAGGGTATGCAACATTGCTGAAATAGATTTTTTATCACTCAAAATACCTATATCGTATACAAAGATGGAAGGTAATAGACCTGTAAATACCCACATTCTACCCAAAATATCCTAACCACCTGTTATTTCAGAAAATATAAGAAAAAATATGGCATTTTTATGATAAAAAGTCTTATCTTTGCACTTCAATTCAAACCGCTTAAAAGAATTAGACATGGATGTCATTAAATTTGTACAAGAAGCTTACGTAAAGGAGCCTAGAAATATTGATTTTCGCCCAGGAGATAATGTCAGCGTTAGCTACCGTATTATTGAAGGTGCCAAAGAGCGTATTCAGTTGTTCCGTGGAGACGTAATTCAGATCAAAGGAGAAGGTATTAATAAAACTTTTACCGTTAGAAAGATTTCCAATGGCGTTGGAGTAGAGCGTATTTTTCCAGTGAATTCTCCTTCTATCGCCGACATTAAAATCCTCAAAAGAGGTAAAGTACGTCGCGCAAAACTTTATTATTTACGTGATTTAGTCGGTAAGAAAGCCCGTATCAAAGAAAGAAAATTTATCAAGAGCTAATCCAGCTTTTGTACTAATAAATAAAAAGTCCTGATCGTACCAATGGTATTATCAGGATTTTTTTATGCCCCAAGCTTTGAGAACTTCGCGAGAAAGCCAAGCGCGAAAGCAAAAGTTCTTAAAGCGATGAAATGCCCCAAACTTCGCGAGAAAGCTAAATGCGAAAGCAAAAGTTCTTAAAGCGATGACGCCTATCGCCCCTCCACCTCAATCAAAAACCGATCCTCCGCAATTTTAAAATCCGCCAGATTCATTTTTCCCAGATTCGTTTTACCCTTTTTATTTTTGAGGTTAATACGTTGGTAATTATCAGGATTCCCCACCAGCAAAGGCATTTCAAAATCCGCTTCGTCCGTAATCCATTGGTGCGTCATAATTATTTCCTCGCCCTTTTCCTCTAGCGAATACTCCAATTTAGGAATAGCAGGATGATAGAGATACTGGCGGAAAATAGGCGTCAGATTCAAATCCGTCCGCTGATCAAACCATGCAATCACTGTTTCTGTATCCACGTGATTCATAGAAAAATGCTGATAAAAATCGTGGAAAAGCTTAAACCAAAGTTTGTCGTCACCAATGGCGTGGCGAATCGAATGCAAGATCCAGGAGCCTTTGAAATAATGATCACTGGATCCAAATTCGGTGTAATTAACGTCAAGCGGACCTACAATTGGCAGCCTGTTTTTAATATAATTGCTACTTCGAAATACCTGTAAATACCGTAAATAATCCTCGTATCCGGTCGTACATTCAACGTAAAGTGCTTCCAGATAAGTAGTAAAAGACTCATGTATCCACATCTCTGCGTGGTCGTTCACACTAATACTATTCCCAAAATACTCGTGTCCCGTTTCGTGGACGATAATATAATCCCAATTCATGTCTGAAGGAATCATTCCCCCAAAATAACCACGCATGTAGCGGTTGCCATAAGCAATCGCTCCCTGGTGTTCCATCCCCAAATAGGGCGTCTCTACCAATCCATAACCATCTTCCCAAAAAGGGTATTTTCCTAATAAATTTTCGTAACATTTTAAAATCCCGGTTACCTGTTGAAAATGCTTTTTTGCAATCTCCAAGTTATAAGAAAGTACATAATAATCCAGGGGCATGGTCGTCTGATCTTCCGCCTGGTAGGTATCGGAAAAATGAACATAGTCACCAATATTAACCGTTACATTATAATTATTGATGGGGTAGGAAACGTGCCAGTCAAAGCGGCGACGATTGCCGTCTACTGGATAGATACCTCTCAGATTGCCATTTGCTACACAAAAAAGGGATTCGGGAACGGTGATCCGGATCATCATACTATCTGGTTCTTCCGAAAGATGATCTTTATTGGGCCACCATAGACTGGCGCCATCTCCTTCACAGGCAACTGCAATCCAATCGGTACCCTGGGCGTCTTTTTGCCAAATAAATCCTCCTGTCCAGGGTGGATTTTGGGAAGCAACGGGAGCGCCTTGATAATAAACCGTAAATTGATCCGTCGCTCCTTTTTTTATACGGGGCAACTGCACAAAGACGGCATTGTACTGACGATTAAACAGGACCGGATCGCCGTGGTACAGGATGCTATCAATGCGGAGGTTTTCGTATAAATCTATTTGCAATTTCTGAAAATCTCGCGTGGCGCTAAAGACAATATCCACCTCCCCATCAATCGTTTTATCCGCAGGATTAATGTCTACTTTAAGATCATAAAACCGAACATCATAACAAGTCCTTTCGGGGGATAGTTTTCCCCGCAGAGTATCCGCCATCGAAAAGGTTTTTTTATTATAATCAACAGGTAGGTAACTGGTAGTTTGACAGGTGGCAAATATTCCTAATGCACAAACAAAAATAATGAATACAGAAATTCTCATAGATAAACAAAAGTTGAGTGAAAGTCCTTTATTAGATATGTATTTCCAGCATATGCAGAGATGAGAATTAAAAGTGATTATACAGTCTCCATATTGCTGCGCTAAAATACCAACAAAATCTTGTTTTAGGAGGCGGTAATCGGTTTTACCACTGAAAATAGGAACATCAATTTTAAAATTAGTGAAAATATGCAGGTACTGTTAATAATGGGGATCGTCTTTTTACTGGATTTTTACATTTTTCGAGTAGTACTAAATCTATTCCCTGCCAGTAATTCAGCGGAAGCGATTGGTTTTATGGTTATTTATTGGTTAATTCCCGTAGGTATTCTATTTTTAATTGGAATTTTTAACCAAATTGCTCAAAAGGGAAAACCACTTTCCTCCCATTGGCGAACGGCTGGAAGTTTTGCCCTCATTTTGTATCTAGGAAAAATTCTCATGGCAATGGGACTTTTTCTGGGTGATATAGTTCGTTTCTTAATTGGGGGTAACCGGATATTTTACCGATTATGAACTCATTATCACGCGGGAAGCCTTACCGCGATCGAACCGGTAATGGCTGGTGTGGAAAAAATTATGGCCGAAGCACCTGATTTATTCTTCTTTACGGGCGATTTAGTGAATACGGTGGCTCGGGAAATAAATCCATTTGTACCCGTTTATTACCGGGGTAGAAAACTTTTCGACTAATCGACGGTTTTCTAGATATGGCGATTTTAAAGCGGCTAGTTCTGGTACCAGGGGAGCGGATCTCCGGGTTTGTTTATCCCACGATCCAAGTCATTGGTCTCAGGAAATAATAGCGGAATATCCCGGAATTGAATTGACCCTGAGCGGTCATACCCACGGAGGACAGTTTGGATTTGAAATATTTAACTGGAAATGGAGTCCGGTCCAGTATTTTTATAAATACTGGGCTGGTTTGTATCGTCAGGCAAATCAGTACTTGTACGTCAATCGGGGATTTGGTTTCCTGGGATATCCGGGCAGAGTAGGGATTCTACCAGAAATTACCGTACTGGAACTGGAAGCAGATACCACCGAATTGAAGTAAACAATGTTTACATAATTTTTTACCTTTACTTAAAGTATTAACTGAAAATGATTGTATTGAATAAGATAAGTGTATTATTATGCCTGATTCTGATAGTTTTAGGTAGTTGTACCAGTGATCCAAAACCACCTCCTCCTTCTCCTCCAAGTACTTTGCCGCTGGAAATGCTGACCGGGACCTGGGAAGTATCGGATGCGGAGCGGAATGGTAAAAATACCGCGGCACTGGAAGGAATTTATTTTACCTTTACACCGGACGAAAAATTATCCTCTAATTTTAATCTATCGCTCAAGGAACGAACCTTTCCTTACCGAATGGAGGGAGATACACTCATTGCCCTCAGTGAACCTGAACACCCTTACCTGATCCAGTCTCTGACTGAAAATGCAATGGTGCTTCGTACCAAAATGGAGGGGTACCTTTTTAAGTTAACCTTGAAAATAAAAGAAGACCTGCCTTCGGACGCCCCGGAGGAAAGCTAGTGCCTCAGGATCATCTATGAATAATTTTTATCTAACTTATACAAATGGTAAAAAGAAAACAATGATTCAATCCCCAATGGGAGGTAGAACTATATCGAGACGACGGAAGTGAGTCACTTTTGTGATAGGTTTTGGCATTGTTTTAGGCTTGTTTATAGTTATATTCACTCAAACACACAAAGCTAAAATAATTTCAATGAGAAAATTCAAATCCGTACTTTTGGTAGATGATGATCCAACTATCAATTTTGTGCACAAACTATTTTTAACCGAATGGGAAGTAACTGATCAGATTTATACGGCTGCTAATGGACAGGAGGCACTGGATTTTTTAGAGCAAAGTGATGATTTTGGTCAAGAACCACCGAGCATGATTTTGCTTGACATTAATATGCCAGTGATGAATGGATTCGAATTTTTAGAAGCTTACGAATCTTTACCAGAATCTAAAAAGGCATCTGTTATTATGGCCATGCTAACGACTTCTTTACACGAAAAAGACCGGGAAAAGGCTTCTCAGTTTATTAGCCTTGATAGTTACATGAGTAAGCCTCTCGAAAAGGAGCAGTTGATGAAAGTGATTAATAATTACTGGATGGAAATGGAGCAGAAGGAAAAGGCTTTATAAAGCGAAAATAACAAACTAAAAAAAGTCAGAGGGTAAGTAATCATCTGACTTTTTTTATGCCCTGGTGCCTCATCCCATAGGTAAATGACAGGTTAAAATAATTTCGTCTGTTAGGTAGTAGACTCAGATAGCATTATGCTTTCAGTGGTTAGAGAATTTTCTGCTGGTTGCTGGAAATATAGCGTCAGTTTGGTACCTACATTTAATTCACTCTCCAAAAGAATCGATCCATTATTGTCTTCCATTAATTTTTTTACAATGTACATGCCCACGCCGGTACCTTCCACGTGATCATGAAATCGTTTGAACATTTGAAATAAATGGTCTTGATGCTTTTTGAGATCCATTCCGATTCCATTATCCTCAATGGTGAGAATAGTTGTATCTCCTTCTTTGTTGGCATAAATTTTCACCATAGCTTCCCGCTCGGGAGAAGCATATTTGATAGCGTTGGTGATCAGATTGGCTAAAATACTGGATAAATTATTTTTTGAAAAATAGAGTTGATCGGCAGCTCCCAAATTAATGTCAAAAATAGTCCCCCACTGTTTGATTTGTCGCTGATTATCTGATATCACATCCGAGATAATCCCGGAGATGGATAGCCACTCCTCTCCTTCCTTTAAGCGCTTCTCAATCCGGGCGACTTCCAGTAAATCAACAATCGTAGTCTGCAATCTTACCGTAGCTTTTTCCGCCATTCCCAGCGATTGATCAACGAGTGAATTCTTAGGTTCAATTCTGTTTTTGATGATCTTCAGTAAGGACTGGATATTGATGATGGGGGCTTTCAAGTCGTGAGAAACCCGATAAACCAAACTATCCAGCGAATCATTTTTCAGCTGTAGTTCCTTGTTTAAAACTTCCATCTGTTCTTTCTGTTGGGCGATAATCTGGGACTGTCGCAGTGCCTCTGCCAGTCCATCAAGATTTTGTCTTCCCCTCGATTTTCCTTCCATCTCTCCATCAGTACCATTCGCCAATTGGGATAAATCCGAGATAGTTTTATTTAAAAATCGGGCGATAAATTGTCCGCAGATCAAAGCAATCAGAAAGATAGAGAAACAGGTAATCAAAATGGTGACTCGAAGCTGGTCCAAATGCGTCTGCCAACTTTCTGCCTTCGAAATAGACTCCTCCAAATGTGAAAAGCTTCCATAAGTAACCATACCCGCAATCCCGGCAATAATTGCTACCAGGCTGCTACTGTAAAGAATCATTTTACTTATCGACATAATATTAATCATTAATTATATATTAAAACAGCACATTTTATGCCTAAAGACGTGGTAGGTGATTACCAACTTTTAAAAGGGGAGAAAAGTAGACCTTAAAGTCAATGTTAAGTTAATGTTACCATATATTTGGTTTTTTTGGTAAAAAACTTTACTTTTAATTAACATTGGCTTAATATTGGCTAAACATTCTTTAAATATGTATACACCTTTACCACTCCTTTTACTCTTTATTTTCGTTTTATCCAGTCCGATGACAGGCCAGGAAAGGGTTGCCTATTTGAGTGGGGAAGATCGCGATCACACCTTGCATTCATCTACTTTTACGGGTATCAAAGAAGTGAAATTCGAACTGGATGGTGGAATAATTTTGGTAGAAGCGGTTTTAAATAATGAGCTACAGACCTTTATCCTCGATTCGGGGGCTCCCGGATTAGTGCTTAATAATTTTTACAAAAAAGGTAAGAAAGAAACGATATCGGGAATCAACGGGGCGGTAGATGCCTATTCCGTTAAAATCGAAAATTTTCAATGGGCGGGCATTATTTATTCTTCCCTGGAGGCAATTTCAATGGACTTATCTCATCTGGAGTCCATGACCAAACGAAAAATAAGTGGCCTGATTGGCTACGATTTACTAAAAGATTTTGAATTATTACTAGACTACGGATCACAAGCGATTCAGCTTAAAAGTATGGAGACTATTAATACCGCACAACCGGTGATTAGCTTTCCTCTATCTTTCGAAAACCATCTTCCGGTGATCGAAGCCGTAATCGGAAAAGAAAAATTGAGATTGGGACTTGACACGGGGGCCGAAATAAATGTGCTGGACGATCGACTCTCCACTCGAATCGCTAGCGTAGCTTCCAACCCCCAGCCTTATTCAAAAATATACGGAGTAGGGGAGCAGAAAAAAACAGCCCACATCGTTAAAGTTGCGCTAACTAAAGTAGCGCGTGCTGCCTATCGTCAAATGGAGTATGTCCTGACGGATTTTGCCAGTATCAATAATGCCACCAAAATCGATGGTATCCTGGGATTTCCTTTTCTGAGTAGTTGTAAATTTTCGATTGATTTTAAAAGTCAACAGCTACACGTGTGGCGCTAAAATTCACCGCCCTCATTACCACCCCCATTGCGGTCTCGGTTTCCACCTCTTTTCTTCTTCTGATTTAAACGATAATTTAGAGATAACGTAATCTGTCTAACACGATATTGAAATTCAGAATCCTGAAAGAAATTATCTTCCTCGATCAGTGATCTCCACTTTCGGGAATTAAAAACGTCCCGAATACTCAGAGACAGCGTCCCATTACCTTTAAAAACATCATGGGCCATTCCGATGTCCAGACTATGAATTGCTAAAATACGTCCTTGAGTAGTGTTACGGGGCCCACGAAAACCATAGGTTAATTGCCCATCAAATTTTTCCGAAAAAGTGATTTTAGTAGATAAACGAGCACGCACGGAAAAGGCATCCGCCGAAAAATCTTGTCCGTTACTCATCCCTTCCGTAATGGAGCGAAAGAAGTTCAGGTTTGCATTAAGTCGAATGGCTTTTACGGGTTCATAAGATCCATTTATTTCTAATCCATAATTATCTTCTGTCGCTAAATTTTCGGGGCGACGGAGCGTATTACCCAGAGAGTCAGCGGTTAGGATACGGGTAATCACATCCGTAGTATGTCGATAATAAATAGAGGACGAAATAGAACCTTTATTGAAATTTTTCATATATCCAATCTCGTAAGCGTCCGTAAATTCGGGATTAAGATTTGGATTTCCACTGAAAAAATTACGAGAATCACTGAACGTAAAAAATGGATTTAAATCCCAAAATCGGGGCCGTCGAATTCGACGACTATAACTCGCCTGCACACTTGCCGTTTCGGAGAGTTGGTACCCCAAAAATCCACTTGGAAACAAATTATTATAATCTCGGGGATTCCTTTCGTTAGTATTAAGTAGAAGCGTTTCTACATCTGAGTATTCATTTCGTACGCCTACCTGATAAGAAAATTTACCCGCTTTATTACCGTAAATTGCGTAAACCGCATATACTCCTTCCTCGTAAATAAAATTATTGGATAGTCCATTTACCACTTCTAATCCAGTGTCGGTTTCTTGTTGAACCAAAAAATCATTCTTTATTTCCCGATACGAAGTTCTGAGTCCAACTTCAAATTTTCCATCTTTTCCAAATGGATGAATATAATCTGCGGATAAGATGGTCCGTCTTTCTCCTTCGGCATTTTCACTAAACTGAATGATATCGGGATCTCCTTTCAGACTACCATCTGGATTGAGCAACCGTTCTACGAAGTCAGAACTTTCCGTTTCATTATTATCCTGATAATTAAAATTGACGGTAAACTTTTGTCCCTTACGGGCAAAATCTTTTCGGTACGTTATTTCGTATTCAAGGCGTTCATCATCTTCTCCCTCGATTTCCCTACGATCATTTATACCAATTGGATTATCCAGACTTCCAATAAAATCCCGATAAACTACACTATTATTATTTGTTTCATCACTCACATTATAGTTAAAGGCGAGCGTCAGAATACTTTTTTCATTAAAAAAATAATCCGATCCAAAACGGAAATTATGGGAAAGTCCGTTACGGTCAAAATTTCGGTCTTGATCAGTGATAAAGGTGGTACTATCCTGGGTAAACTCCTGGAAAAGCTTGCCTTTTCCTGGACTATTATTGTACCGTAAACCGTAAGTAGTAAAGAAATTAAATTTGGCTTTTCGATAGTTTAAATTAACGGCAGCTCCGTATAATTCCGGATGACCAACGTTAAGATCAAAGCTACCATTTAATCCACCAGCACGTTCCTCCTTAAGAATAATATTGATAATACCAGCCATTCCTTCCGCATCATACCGAGCCGAGGGATTGGTAATTACTTCAATCCGGTCGATAACTCCGCCCGCCAGATTACGCAACCCACGGGTATCTCCAACCCCAATCATCCCGGAAGGCTTGCCATTGATCAGAACACGGACATTGCTACTTCCACGTAGCTCTACGTTTCCTTCTACATCTACGGTCACGGATGGGACATTATCAAGAATTTCGGCGGCGTTAGCACCACTACTGGTTAAATCCTTTCCAACGTTAAAAACCCGTTTGTCCAGCGACATGGTAAATGTACTTTTTTCGCCAACTACTTCTACTTCCTCCAGCATTTCTGCATCTCCGGATAATTGAATAGTGCCGAGATCTGCGGTTAGATTATCACGACCTAGTTTCACCTCATCAATGGTAAATGGCTGATAACCAATAAACTCGATTTTGGCAAAATAACGTCCCGCCTTGGTTTCGAGTAAGAATTTTCCAGCTTCGTCCGTAATGATTCCACCAGCTATTGAGCTATCCCGAATGGAAAAAAGTGTGATGGTAGCAAATTCTAAAGGTGTTTGAGTCTCGCTGTCTACTACCATTCCGGTCACCGTGGCGGTTGGTTTAGTACCTCGGGTACCACCTGGTCTCTGAGCATAGCCAGTGAAAGTAAACAAGAATAATAAAACACTGATAAGTATAGAGTTACGCATACAGGAAATTATTTTACAATGGGGCTTCTGATTGTGATAATAGATAAGTAGGGTTGGAAAACAATAAAAAAGTAGTGGATGTTCAACGTTTTGAATTATTAGCACGGTATTTGACTCATATATTAGGACATTTTTCCACTTACAGAGGTATACTAGTTAAGAACTTAACAATTCATTGTTATTTTTTTATTTAAAAACCTGGTGAGTTTGCTGGATGGTGAGATTAGCGTAAAAAGCGAATACGAACGAGAGACTTGTTTTATACTTCGTTTTTCCTTTAAAATTCCTGCTAGTGATTCGGAGGAAATGGTGATACCGCTAACGGAGGATTTAGAAATTCCCGTTGCGTGGCAGGATTACAATATCCTTTTGATCGAAGATAATCACCCGACGGAAATGGAATTGATCCAATTTGAGAAATTCGAGAAAATTTTAATAGCCCCAACTCTCGAACTCCCGTTCTCATTCTTACGGCGAATGCCAATGAATACGAAAAAATTATTACTGAAGCGATTAATTTTTCACTTATATGAGTAAACCGTTTCGACCCACACTCTTAATTAAAGAAATGAAAAAGGCTATTAACAACACTCAGGAAAAGGAGCGAGAACCATCGTTTTCCATTCCAGAACAATCAGCGCAAGGGGGTTATTTTTCCTCGCTCTACAAAAGCTTTGGTAAAAAATTATCGGTGGCAAAAGAAATGCTGGACATTTTTAAATCTCAAATTCCTGATACTTTGGAAAAACTGGAAAAACACCAGCAAGACGAAAATTACGAGGGTTTCTACTTTGAAATTCACCGAATTAAATCGACCATCAATATTGTAGGATTACCTGTCTTATTGAAACTGGCTATGGCCATGGAACGCGATTCGTATGATGCTAGGAATATATCCGCGATTCCTGAATGTTTTCAGCAGTTTAAAAAACAGGTGGTAAAAGATCTGGAAATTATTGAAGCCGAATTAGAAAAACTGGGTCAATCCATTGTCTAATCACTCACTGAAGATACTAATATATCCAAAACAGATCTTATTGGATTTAGTTCCTCTTGACTGCTCGCTACTACTTCGGTTAAAGATGTTCCCACCACATTAAATTCTTTTCTTAATAATTCAATCACTTTATAAGCATGTGAAATGTTTATGCCTCCCTTAATTGGTAAAAGTGAATGTTTGTATTCTTTTGGATTTAAAGCATCAACATCAAAATGAATATATAAATTTTGGATTTTTCGTTCTTTTAGCGTCGATAAAATAATGGATATTTCCGCTTCCGGCGAGTTGAAAATATTTTCTTTACTAATCCATTTCTCCTCCGGAACGTCCACATCTCTAAGACCCAAATAGAGTATTTGCTCAGGTTTTATGGTTGAGAAACAGAGCTTGCCCAATTCAGGATCGCCGTCTCCACAGAGTTGCCGCAACGGCATCCCATGAAAGTTTTTGCTGATGGAAGTTTCGGGCGTATTGGCATCGGCGTGCGCGTCAAACCAAATGATACCCAGATTTTTGTATTGATTATTTAAATAAGATACGGGCATGAGTTCGATTCCGCAATCTCCACCAATGGTATATATTTTTTGGGACTGTTCCGTTTTTAATAATTCCCGACATCGCAAAGTCTGATTATAAATCGCTGAGTAATTTTTGATCGGGTTACTGGTAATCATCGTGTGCCTTTCGGTAATAACCCGATGGGTGATCTTGGTTCCATAATACGCTTCCAAACTCTCCGTACCACGGATAATCTGATCACGCCGGTTGGCACCTTGCCATTGTGGGAATAGTAGCATCATAATTTTACTATTTGTTCGGTAGTTTTAAAATTTTCGGGTTGCTCTTCGTCAACCTTTTTTTGTAAAAAACTAAATCCGAGGACGATTAACAACCCAGCTACTGCTAAAAAATAAAATAATATTTCAAACCCAAATAAATCCGCCACCTGAAATCCTACGATCGGAGCAATGATCAGGGAGATGGAAAAACTCATGGAATAATAACCCATATAACTTCCCCGGTTCTGATCCGTCGTACGATTGAATGCAAAACTATTCGTAAAAGGAAACATAAAAATTTCTCCAATACTGATGGTAATCATGAATAATATAGGCATCAAGTACCAGGCTAAACTACCGCCAGGAACAACCAAAAATAAATAGGACATACTCACCATTCCAGTTCCGACCATTACCCAGTATAAATTGGTTTTTCGATGGTCACAATGGTGAACCAACGGCATCTCTACCGCAGCAATCAATAAGCCATTAAGTGCCATTAGATAACCTACGTTTGCTTCGCTAAAACTAAGTATATCTTTGAGGTACACCGGAATCACAAAGATGAGTTGCATAAAAATAATGGCAATCATAGTGGTTAAAAAGAGAAATCCCAAATAAATTCGATCGTGAAAAATAGAGGCCGGAATTTGGGGTTTTTCCGTATCTTGATGTTGTGGTTTTACATTACGGGGGATTTTCCACCACACAAATAACCCCGCAAAAATACAGGTGAAGGCATCGACCACAAACAACCAGGAAAACCCAACCGTTTCGGCAATGAATCCACCAAACGCCGGCCCGATTCCAAAACCCAGATTGATGGCCAGTCGAATTAAGGAGATAGAACGAGTCCGATCTTTCTCAGGACTAAAAATCGCTACCGCCGAAAATAAGGCGGGCCGAAATAAATCGTTAATCAAACTCAAAATAAAAATAACGATGGCCACCGAATGGAAATCTCGTTGATACATCAAAATGAAAAACATAAATCCCCCCAGAAAAAAAGACCAAAACATGGTCTGAAAATAGCCAATCAAATCCGTCAATTTACCGCCCAGATAAGAGCCCGCTACGGAACCAAGCCCAAAACAGGCCATGATATATCCGGTTTGTACCACGGAAAAGTTAAGTTCGTTGGTCAAATAGATCGTCATAAAAGGAATGACCATCGTACCCGCACGGTTGATGAGCGTAACGGCGGAAAGTAACCAGATGACTGGCGAGAGACCAGAAAAAGAAGCGTAATAACGATCGTAGAGATTTTGGAGCATAGGCTGTTATTTGAGATGGGTCATCCAAAATTTGAGATAATCATCAAATTTTAATGATTTTCCAAAAAGAAACAGATTTTAATTGTTGTTAGCCAGTTGGCCCTCTTCAACGTTAAAGACAGCCAACTAACTGGCCAACCGGCAATTTATCATAGCCCTATAACTCCAGTTCGACTAAATGAGTTCCGAATCATTATAAGAATTTTGCGTATACGAAGCATCCTGACCGACCGGTCGCTCAAAAATCAGTTTGGTATAAATTCTTCCTTTGTACCACATAGCTCCGTAATCTTGCGCTATTTGCACAAAACGCCACCCTTGTAGCGCATACTCATGGATAATATCTTCAAAATTTTCTACGGGCTTACCCGTCCACATGGAGTGCTTTATTTCCACAAATTTATAAGTATACATAATATTGAATTTTAAGGATTGCTAAAAACGAGTACGATTACTTACCATAAAGATAAAGTCTTTTAAGCGTTTGAGGTTAAAAATATCGACGAATGAAGTCAGATTTTCGATGTTGAGCTGCGTAGGCGTTTAGAAATCAGTTATTGGCTATTTTCCCTTTTTAATCTCGTCTGAGGGCGCAAATAGCAAACAGCAAATGGCCAATAGCATTTTAAAATTACTTAAATTTGCGGCCATGAAAGACACCGTTAGTACAATGATTAAAGGAATGGCGATGGGTACCGCCGAGGTGATTCCCGGCGTATCCGGAGGAACGATTGCCTTTATTACCGGCATTTACGAAAAGCTGCTTAATACCATCAAGTCCTTCGGACCGGGATTAATTCCCATCTTTAAGGAATCCGGATTCAAAGGAGTCTGGTCGGAAGTTAACGGAGCTTTCCTGATACGGCTAGTCGGAGGTATGGTGCTAGGTGTGGTTTTTGGGGTGTTTGCTATTTCTTATTTATTAGAAACGTATCCCCCCGCAGTCTGGGCTTTTTTCTTTGGACTCATTATCGCTTCGGCAATCTATATCGGTCGGCAGATTACGCGTTGGGGACCGGGTGAAATTGCGCTCATGATTCTGGGAGCAGTGGTCGCCTATGGAATTACCGTGGTGGCACCAGCCAAGGGTTCAGAATCGCTTATCTTCGTTTTTCTCTCTGGTTCCATCGCCATTTCAGCCTTTATTCTACCGGGCATCTCCGGGAGTTTTATTTTGTTGATCATGGGAATGTATAGTTTTATCATCACCGATACGCTCAAGCCGGCACTAAGAACGCTGGCGCCCGATAAATTGCTCATCATGGTTGTTTTTGCGCTGGGTTGCTTAACGGGTTTGATGACGTTCTCCCGCTTATTATCCTGGACTTTTAAACACTACCGTAATTTGACGATGGCTACCCTGACGGGATTTATGCTCGGATCACTGAATAAGATCTGGCCGTGGCGTAATGCCATCGAATGGCTCCGGGACAAGAGTGGGGCCATTATCTTAAAAGACGACAGGATTACCCCAAAGAAAATATTAATGGAGGAGAATGTCCTGCCCGCTAATTATAGCGGCGGTGATGCGTTGGTTTTGGCGGTAGTCGTTTTGATGATTGTTGGTTTTTTATCCGTCTTTTTATTAGAACGATTGGGAGGTAAAAAAGAAGATTAAGAAAAGTTTTTTTAATCTCAAAGATCATCTACTTTGATCCCGACGCACTAGTGATTTGGAAGGTTGTCGATTTTGGAGGAAGTTTTTTTTTATTAGAATTTGAATTTACTCTTTTACTGGATAAGGAATGAGTTAATCACATGGTTCAGTCATGTTTTTTTCCTTACTAGCAACAAAAATCGCTAACCCAAAATTCTTAATTTATTAATACCTCATTCCTAAGCTTTGCTTTTACTCAATATTCCCATTCTAATTGAACACATAGCAATAATCGAAAAAAAATACCATGGACTTAAAAAATTACAAGCACCTCTACGGGCTCATCGGCATCTATCTTTCCTATTCTTTTTCTAAAAAATTTTTTGGTGAAAAGTTTGCCAAAGAAAAGCGAACCGATAGTTTTTACGAATTATTTCCTATTCCTGAAATTGCGGAGATAGAGCAACTAATCAGTCATTATCCAAATCTAAAGGGCTTGAACGTTACGATTCCTTACAAAGAGCAGGTTTTCGATTTTTTGGATGAAATCAACCAGGACGCCGCCGAAATTGGTGCGGTCAATACCATTCGCTTCGTCGATGGCAAACGAATTGGCTATAATACTGACCATTATGGTTTTAGGAAATCTCTTTTAGAAATGGTTCCGGCAGGAGAAAAATTACCTCCTCGTGCGCTGGTATTGGGAACGGGTGGTGCATCCAAAGCTATTAGTTATGTTTTAAAAAAAGAAGAGATTGAATTTTTAAAAGTTTCTCGGACGGCTGGCGTAGATAGAATTACCTACCAGGACCTTACTAAAAAGACGATCAAAGACCATTTGTTGATCATAAATACGACTCCTCTGGGCACGTTTCCAGAGGTAGCTACTTTGCCCGATTTACCTTACGAAGGACTCACTGAAAAGCATTATCTGTACGATTTGGTCTATAATCCTACGGAAACTGCCTTTCTGGCGCAAGGAAATCGGATCGGAGCGAAAACCAATAATGGATTAAAGATGTTATCTTTACAGGCAGAAAAGGCTTGGGAAATATGGAATGCAACCAAGTAATTTTCTATGAGAAAATGTCATAGAAGTTGTTTTAGAATGGTTACAGAAACTGAGGTTGAGCGCTTGGGGTAGGGGGATTTCGATCTCGAACAGCTTTATTACTAACAATGAAGAAATGGTGAAAAAGGCAGATAATAATAAACCGGGATTACCGGATTTTAGCAATACAGAGATTGCCTTTGCGGCAAAATCTGACGGCGAACTAAAAAAAGCAGCCCGCTTATTCGGTACCATGAATAAAAAGTGGCTGGTAGACCTAAGTGCTCCACTTGGGCTGACCGCTATGAAGTGGAAATTACCCTTCGTAAAATGGATTGCCAAGGCGACCATTTTTGATCAGTTTGTGGGTGGAACTACTCTCCTCAAAACGACTCCTGTCATTAATAAACTCTACAACTCCAACGTGCTGACCATTCTCGACTATGGTGCCGAAGGCCGCGATACAGAGAAAGGCTACAACCAGTCGATGAACGAATTTATTCGGGCGATTGAGTTTGCTGCGACCAACAAGAGTACGCCGATTGTCGTCGTAAAAATCAGTAGTCTGACTCGGAATGACCTTTTGGAAAGTATTCAATTAGGAGAGTCACTTAATAAAGAAACCCGTCGGGAATACCGAAATTTGTTAAAAAGAATTGACTCGATTTGTCACGTATCTACCGAGCAAGGCGTAAGTGTATTTTTTGACGCCGAAGAGAGCTGGATACAAAATACGATTGATCACCTGGTCTTGTTAATGATGCGTCGCTACAATCAGGAAAGGGTAGTAGTCTACAACACTTATCAGATGTATCGCCACGATCGACTACAATTTTTGATAGATAACTTTTCTTACGCGGAAACCCATAATTTTATGATTGGCGCAAAGTTGGTCCGCGGGGCTTACATGGATAAGGAACGCAACCGCGCCAGAGAAATGGGCTATAAGTCTCCGATTCAGGTGGATAAAGCCGCCACGGACGATGGCTATAATATGGCACTGCGATTTTGCCTGGACAACTACGAAAAAATTGCCGTCTGTAACGCGACCCATAATCAGGAGAGCTGTTTGTTAATGGCTCAATTAATGGAAGAAAAAGAAATTCCGCGGGATCATCCGCACGCCCTTTTCTGTCAGCTCTACGGAATGAGTGATCACCTAACCTTTAATCTGGCGCACGTTGGCTTTTCGGCCGCAAAATATGTGCCTTACGGTTTGGTGGAGGATGTCTTTCCTTATCTGGTGCGACGTGCTCAGGAGAATACAGCCGTAGTGGGCGACATGAGCAGAGAATTTGGACTGGTAAAGAAGGAGCTGGATCGGCGGAAATTGTAATTATTTCATTGTGCAATGACCTATGGAATCGGTTTGGTGAGTAGGTGGTTACAGATTAACATTGTTCGCTTCGAGGGCTGTATTGATCCTAATTCCCCAACCGCTGCTCCAACTGATACTGATAAAGAGAAGGAACTTTTTCCATTCCAGCATTCGTCATCTCAATATATGCATCCGGACCATATGCTACTTTAAATGGATGATTACCATGCACCCCAATGACTCTGGCAAAAGGACCGTCTTTCATCCCGTTTAATAAAACAGGTGCCGTATTATTCAATCCACCCAGGATAGATACCTCGATATTCCAAAAAGTACTGTAAGCACCATGGGAAGGTTTCCAGTAACCCGCACCGCCACCGGCAAAAAGAGGATAGCTGCGATCTTCACCAGGTGTTAGATGTACCGTAATCTGATCAAATAAATTTTGGTGATTGGCTCCCGAATGCTGATCTAAAACAGGATCTGTAAAAACTTCACAATCCAAATATACGTTCTTGGTAGAAAAAGTGTTAAAGCTCAAGGGATGAACCGCTTTGTTAAATACTTTAATATTTTCTGCCAGTACGTTGTGGACGCCAGCCATCGCAACGGTGTAATGCGCCATGTTGGTTCCTTCGGTGGTAATATTTTTTATGGTGGTATTTGAAATTTCTTCCGTTAGAATTCCGCTATCCGCATTTTCAATCACCACATCTTGTACCCAACTATTAAACACTCTGGTCAGATAGATTCCATTATTTCCGGGTTCTACGTGGTGTGCAATTCTGGGTCCTTTGGGAAAGGTTAGTTTTAAATGTTCTATCCCGACTTCTTCCAGGTGTTTCCATTCTACTAATTGTGCCTGGTAACTTTCTTTGATGTCAACAGTTAAGGGAGAATTTATGGTAATCGTATTGTTTTTAATTGTCGCAATGGTTATTTGTTGGGTAACCAAAGGCAAGTCCGGAAACATCCAGTGGTGAGAACCTATTTTTAGATCGGTTTCTTTATAGAGGTCAGTAATAATTTGCCCTTGTTCTCCTTCTTTATTAAAGAGTTGTAAAAGGACAATGTTTCCAGCTTTTAGTTTGCCGGTATTTGCCACCTCAAATTCCAGGCTCCCTCTTTTACCGTTTTTTACGGTGGTTAAAACATTATAAGGTTTTTCGTATTTTTTTAAATAGGATTTTACCCGAACACCAGGAACACGGGTCCAGATAAAACCGCCCGACCAGGCGTATTGCGAAAAAGGTAAATCAATATTATTTTCTTTCTCACGCTGTCGTTTGTCAAATTCTAATAAATATTCTCTTAATTCTTTTAAATCTTCCGGATCTTTGGTATACATCAAGGGTCTTGGAAAATAAATTTCGGTGCCCATTTTACCAGAGCCTGCTCCTCTTAATATAAAGTTACTTCTCTCCAGATAAATTATTTCACTCAAAATAATTCTTCCAACTGGTAGTTGCATAACGACATTGCCTTTGATTTCGGCTGTAGATGCAATCGCTTTTAGAAGGTTTTTGGTATCGTCCAGTCCGTCATTTGCGACTACCCCAAAATCGGTTGCCAATACTATTTTATCAGTAATAAATGGAATCTCTTTTGTTCCGTTATGGTAACCAGCATAACTAAAGTCAGGTAGATAATTTTCGTTCATCACCTTTTTATCTGAGATAATTTTTGGAAGCCCCTGAGCTAATGAAAAATTAAAATTAGTACTCAATAAGGCAATACAGAAAAGAATTTTTTTTAGAGACATCATAATTTATTTGATAAAATTTTTTCAAGAACTTCCTTGTTTTAATTCAAAGTAAAAATAAATTATTTTGATATCTCCTTTCTCTTAAACTGGAGTGTTTTAGTCTTGAAATTGGGGTAAAATAGTTCACAAGATCAATAAACCACTACCCGTTCCGTATACTGCTTCCCATCAATCTTGAAATTCAAAAAGTATTGCCAGCTTGTACTGTAAAATTACCGAGGGCGGTTACGTCAAATTCTGCACCATCCAAATGGAAAGTCTTGAAGTCAGAATTGCTTAAAGTACCTGATGATTTTTGGTATTATTAACTCATTCCTAAGGAATGAGATATTAATAAATTAAGAATTTTGGGTTAGAGGTTTTTGTTGCTAGTGAGGCAAAAAACGTAGGGATAGCCGCGCTATCACGAGGCTTTTTAACGAAACTAGCGGCAAAAAGATCAAGCCAAAAACGTAAATTTATTATTAACTCATTCCTAAACACAAATATAAAAAAAAATGTAACTACTTAGCACCCCAAGATACACCTTTCACGAATTTTTCTTTTTTTACGAAAAAATAACTCATTCCTAAGGATCGTTTAAAAAATAAGTTATAAAGGTTTGGGTCGGTTAATTTGATGCTAATCGAGGCGGTGAAATGCGATTTATGCCGTAGCATAATGAGTTTTTCACCAACGAAGAGTAGCATCAAATTAAATAGCCAAATGTTATAAGTTATTCTTTTAATGATCCTAAGTAGTTACAAATCTTCTCCAGTCGATATTCATTATTTCTTTAAATTCTCCACAAATAAATTTTTCTGAACAGTCTTAATCTTGAATAATGAATATTGATTGAGTGTCCATCCCTGATTGTCCCTGAAATCAAAATTCTTTTACTTTTACCCCTTAATTCGCATTATTAACTTCTTTCTATGACCAATCGCGTATAAAGTACTTTACGTTTGTCCGCTTGCAATCTTACCAGGTATATTCCGTCAGGATAATTGCTTACATCTAAAATAATTTGATGATCATCAGTAGCCTCATATTGCTTTTGGTGAATGATTTGGCCTAAACTGTTAGCAACTATCAGTTCGAAAGAATGTTCCTCTAATAAGGGACTCATCAGGGTAACTTGTGAATGCGCTGGATTCGGGAATATATTCAAATATCTAAGTTCCTTTCTTACCTCAACTACTTGCACCTCTGTAAAAGTAGTCGATCCATCCGGTTTAAGCGCTGCGATTCGGTATTCATAACGGCCGTCGATTATCGAACGATCCGGATAGGAATAAAAAGGGGTACGTTGGGTATTATTATCAGAAGCTATCCGAGTGATTTCGGTAAAGTCACCGCTATTTCCTTTTCTTTCAACGACATA
>Ga0209187_1000726_pt1 | contig 49792 bp, 45 predicted proteins | sample BantaG_FD_187430 | JGI IMG/M metagenome (GOLD analysis project Ga0209187, IMG submission 187430) | Marine algal microbial communities from Bantry Bay, Ireland - BantryBay_4 metaG (SPAdes) (version 2) | ecosystem: Host-associated > Algae > Red algae > Unclassified | place: Bantry Bay, Ireland...
GAACGCGCTCGTCATCGCAGCCGCTATAGCGGTGCTTCTCACCGACTCCGCCATCCCCGACTTGATCGCAGGCGCTTTCATCTTCGCCATCGTCGCCAACGGCGCCCGCCGTATCATCAACCTCACCCGCTGAGCGGGAGTCAAGCGATCGGCGGACGACGCCCAAGCGACGAAGAGGTCTAGACGACGATGGATCCTGAGTTCGAGACTGCAGCAATCGCTATCTATACCGGCCAGCTAGAGGCTCTCGCTAGCGAACTCACCGCGAATCCGGGGCTTGTCACACGACGCTCGACGTGTGGTCATCCAACGCTGCTACAGCTGGTGGCATGTGATCACGTTGACATCGTCGACCCGGTAGGCGCCGCGCGCGTGCTCGTCGATCATGGAGCCGAAACCTGGCCTGAAGTCGTGGCCGCTGCTGGCTGCAACTCGACTGCCGTCTTGCAGTTCCTGATCGACTCAGGTGCCGACTATGACAAGAAGGACACCTGGGCTCCTCTCGAAGAGGCTCTCTATTGGGCGAGCCAAGACACCCTCGAACTGTTGGTCGAGCAGAAGGCTGCGATTCGATCGCTTGCCGCTGCGGCCGGGCTGGGAGATCTCGGAGAGTTGGAGGGCTTCCTAGATGGCGACCCGATCGACAACGATGCAGGCCCGATCCGCTCGCCCTTTCCCGACACCGTTCCGGATGAGCTCGCCAATGATCCCTCAGCGATTGTCGATCACGCATTCGTGATGGCGGTCAATTCCGGCCAACTCGCCGCAGCTAAGCGGCTCCATGTTGCTGGCGCTCGTGTGAACAACCGTCCGCCCGGCTATCACTGGAACGGCACGGCCCTTCATGCCGCATGCTGGCGGGGCAGTTCAACGCTGGTGTCGTGGCTCATGTCGATTGGGGCAGATCCTACGATCCGCGATGGTCTCGCCAACGCCGATGCAGCTGGATGGGCCAACCATCATGGCCACCCCGAACTCATGCCCCTACTAGAGAACTAAACCGATTCACCCTTCGGGATGCCATTGAACAGGCCGTTTCGGGCTGCCTTGCTAGTCGTCGTCCGAGTCTTCCCGGATTTCGTGCCGCGGTCCGTCTGACCACCACGCATCGATTCGAGATTCGTGTCCATCGGACTCGAAGTCAACCCGAGCCTTGTCGTCTTCGGGCTCGATCTCGACCTCAAAACCAGGGTTTGGGGTCGCCCAGAGAACGGTAACCCCGCCTGCTGAGAAAGAAATCGAAGTAGAGCCGCCCACCAAGTAGAAGGTCAGCACCTGTGCAGGCGGTGGAACGGGCGTGCTGGTCGGCGGTGGCGGAACAGCCGTGCTCGTTGGCGGCGGTGGCGGAACAGCCGTGCTGGTCGGCGGTGGCGGTACGGGCGTGCTGGTCGGCGGTGGCGGTACGGGCGTGCCCGTAGCTGCCGGCACAGCGGTACTCGTTGGCGGCGGTGGCGGAACAGGCGTGCTCGCAGCTGCAGGCACAGCAGTACTCGTTGGCGGCGGTGGCGGAACAGGCGTGCTCGCAGCTGCAGGCACAGCGGTACTCGCTGGCAACTCAGCGACCTGCGCGGGCGTCACAGATGTGGCTGATTCGGTGATAGCCGGTGATGGTTCCGTCGAGTCAGCGTTAGTTGCTGAGGAACTGGGTGGCGAGGGACTGGGCGGTGTTGGCGCTGTTGTCACTGACCCGTCGACGGATACGGCCTGCGGTGTTGGACCGGTGCGACTGTCGGATTGGCCTTCTGAGTCAACTGCACCGGACTCGTTGAGTCGTTCGCTTTCTGGACTCGGCGCATCTTGGTCACTCCCATCGAGCGTTCGTGCTTCGGCTTCGCTAGTCGGGGTTTGGAGTGGGTCGAATGATGGACCAGCCGCAGCCTGTTGGGCCGACGCTGGGTCGACGAAGTCGCCGTCCACAAGCGCGACGCCAACGAACGCGATCGATACCGCGGCCACACTGCCCGCTGCCCAAAGGACAAAGAACCACAAGCTCTTCTTCACCCTCTCATTGTGACTGTACAGACCCATCTGCACCCTGAAGGGAGCCTTAAAAGATCCTTAAGAGAGCCGAACCATCACGCCGCGGTGCGTACTGTGCGGGTTATGTCATCGGTGTTTGTGATCGAAGATGATCATCAGATTCGCCAGCTTGCAGTGCAGGCGCTAGCCGACGCTGGACATGTGGTGCGTGCCGAAGCGACGGGTATGGCCGGGCTACAAGGCGTCATCGATTCTGCGCCTGACATTGTGATCTTGGACTTGGGTCTACCCGATGTGGACGGTCGCGATGTGCTGCGAATGATCAGGGCAGTGTCCGATGTGCCGGTGATGATTGCGACTGCGCGTGATGACGAGTCTGAAATCATCGAGATGCTCGATGCTGGTGCTGATGAGTACTTGGTGAAGCCGTATTCCGGCGCAGAGTTGGAGGCTCGCCTGCGAGCGTTGCTCCGTCGTATTGACAGCGGGGGTTCCGCTCGAACGATTGACGTTGCAGGTCTCCATATCAATTTGCGGTCTCGTCAGGTTGTGCTCGATGGTGCGATCGTGACGTGCAACCGCAAAGAGTTCGATGTGTTGGCCTTTCTCGCTTCCCGCGTTGACACCGTCGTGTCTCGTGAGGAGTTGTATGCCGAGGTGTGGCGCGAGCCTTATGGCGGAGCGGACAAGACGATCGACGTGCATGTGTCATGGCTGCGCAGAAAGCTAGGCGAAACTGCCGCTGAGCCACGTTATTTGCACACTATTCGCGGCGTTGGCCTCAAGTTGATCACGCCAACATGAGACGGCAGCTGATCTTGGTGTTCTTGGCGGTCTCGACCTTGGTAGCCACTGCTTTTGTCTTGCCCCTCGGCTTCGTCGTCCGCCGAACCGCCGAGGATCGTGCTATCGATTGGGCGCGTGCTGACAGCGCCGCGGTCATTCCTGCCCTGGTGGCTGCCGGGACTCGTGACCAGATCGAGTTCGCGGTGTTAACGACTGATGCAGGTGCCGGTGGCCGGATGACGGTCGAGACGTCGCAGGGTTGGACGATTGGCCCCGAGATTGAGATGTCCGACGCCGTCGCGGCCGCGCTTTCTTCAGGAGCATCAAGTATCAGCGACATTGACGACGGGGTCGAGGTCGTTGCTGCCGTAGCAACCAGTGGCGGAGAACTGTCGGCGATCCGGGTACACGTCCCAGATTCCCTGTTGCGTCGAGGCCAGTGGCGGGCGTGGGGTGTCCTTGCCGGAGTTGGTTTGACCCTTGTTGCGCTGTCGGTGTTCGTCGCAGATCGCTTGTCCCGAAATATTGTTCAGCCGACCCGTCGGTTGGCGTCGGCGGCGAATCGGCTAGGCGACGGGGATCTGGCGACGAGGGTTGAGCCGGACGGGCCAGCTGAATTGGTCGAGTTGGCAGGCGCTTTCAACGATCTCGGCGATCGGGTGTCGTCGATGTTGGCTCGTGAGCGAGAGCTCGTCGCCGAGCTGTCGCATCGTTTACGGACGCCGCTGACAAAGTTGCGCATGCGCACCGACCGCATCGAGGACCCCGACCTTTCGGCAGCCCTATTGGCTGATATCGAAGATCTCACCTCCGAGGTGAACTCGCTGATCAACGAGGCTCGCGGTGCGGTCGATACCGATGGGAGCTGTGATCTGAATGAGGTCGCGAGTGCGCGAGCGGACTTCTGGCAAGTGCTCGCCGAGGATCAGCGTCGCCCGTGGAGTTTCCGCCCGTGGGGTGACCCGCTGATCGTAGGTGTTCCGCAGGCAGATCTTGTAGCAGCGATCGATGTCTTGATAGAGAACGTCTTTGCCCACACCCCGGACTCGACGGCGTTATCGGTCGAGTCTCGAGCTCGTGCCGGATCGGCGGAGTTTGTGGTTGCAGATGCTGGGCCAGGGTTTGACGGCTCGGGCTATGAGCGGGGACGATCGGGGTCGGGCTCGACAGGTCTCGGGCTCGATATTGCCACCCGATTGGCCTCCGGCGCAGGAGGTGAGCTTCGCATCGACCAGAGTGGTTCAGGCGGAGCCGCGGTCCTATTGTCGTTGCCGCTGGTGGCGGCCGAGAACGGCTGGTCAGGCGACTGAGAGTTGATCCACGATCCTGTGGGCGAGTCGGCAGTCAGTCGTGCGGAGTAAATAGAGACACGCGAGCCGGAACCAGGTGTGCTTCTCGAAGGCGCACGCCAGTTCACGGTCGACGGGTAGTTTGACGGCGTACTCGTTGTAGAGGAGTGCACCGAGCGCAGACGCGTGGTCCGTTGACTGTTCCATTTGCAGCGCACGGAGCTTCAGGTGGACTACGAGGTTGGCCAGATCGCATTCGGCCGGACCCCGGGAAAGTCCGTCGAGGTCGATGAATCCGACACCATTTGCACCGACGTAGATGTTCTTGTCGTGCAGGTCTCCATGGATGACCGATCCGGTTCCGGTGCCCAGGGTAGGCAATCGGGCCGCGATCGGCGTGAGCTTACGCGCCACGGGCCGATCGACTCGCGCGACCGTGTCAATCCAGCGCTGGGGCGGGTCGGGTGATCTGTGCGGCAGGGTTTCGGGTTCGGCGACATCATGCAGCGACGCGAGACTCTGGGCGAGGGCAACGATGACATCCGTGCCTAGCGGTCCTTCCCTGCCGAGTGCATGGAGCGACTGGCCTGGCATGGCGGTGAGTTCGATCGATCCCGCTGGTGCACTATGGATGATGGTTGGAGCGCACACGCTGTCGCTCGCATCAACAAGCCGGTGTGCAGCTAGCACGGCGTCGTGGCGTGATGGCCGCACGACCTTGAGGTAGGTGGACTCGGTGGCGACGACGGCACGCCGTCCGACGCGGTAGGAGATGAGGCGACCCCGGTCGAGCGCTGCGGCCAGTGCAGGGAGTTTTCGGTCCGCTCGGGGGTCTGTGGCGATAGTGGTGCCTGATTCGGGTGAGAAGGCAGCGTAGGTGCCGTCGCCATAGGCGATCGTCCAGTCGCCGCGATGGCGTGGATAGGTCTTGGCGTGTTGCGTTGGGCGCCAACGGCTGTTCATAATTGCAGCGTCCTTGTGGTGATTCGATTTTGGGAGAGGGTGGCGCTGGCCATGTCGAGCAGACGCGGTGTTGTCGTCTGCCAGTTGGCGTCAAGATGCCGGGCAACGAGCAGCGCTTGGTCGATGAGGCCGACCGCGGTGTGCCATGTGAGCACTGCTTCAGACATGGCGTTTGATTGTTGGCGGTAGTGGTCGACAACGAGGTACGCGAACGTAGCCGCGGCTGGGCTCAACTCGGGATAGCGGATCGGTTGGGCGATTCCGTGAGCAAGGAAGTAGCCAAGATCGATGGCGGGGTCGCCCGCACTCACTCGTTCCAGGTCGACGAAGCTCAGCCCTTGATTGGTCTGTAGCACGTTCTTGCTATGCAGATCCCCGTGGAGCAGGCTGGGGCGGACGCACGCTGTTGGTTGCGTTCGTCGCAGGAGTTCTGCGGTGCTGGACGCTGCTTGGGCGAGTTCTGGTCGCCAACCGGCCAGGCCTAGAAGCCCGCCTGTCGCACGACCGAGCTCCTTTGACCGGGTTCGAGCCGTGACTCTGGCCGGAAGACCGACCGAGTGGAATCTGGCTACGGAGTTGGCGATGGCCTCGGGATTGGCTTCGCCGGTTGCAATCGTCTCTTGGAGCTGCTGGCCTTCGATGAACTCGTCGACCGACACGCGCCCATCTTCAAGTGCCGCTAGGGGTTTCGGTGTGCTGATGCCGTTCGCCCTCAGGTGCCGGGCGACCTGAGATAGCTCGCTGGCGTGGGGTTTGGTGGTGTAGCGGATGAGAAGTTCCCGGTGTGCGCCGGCGTTGGTGCGCAGAGATACATGGTTCACCACCCGTCGTTCGGGCTTGTATCGCAGCACTCCGGTGGTGGTATCGGTGCGCGAGATCAGGTCGTCAGGGTCGACGAGGCTCGCCAGAGATCGGCGCATTTTGCGGGTGTCGCAATACCACCGCAGACGGCGCAGTCGGGCGTCGTTCGGGAAGCTATACAAAACGGTGTGGTCATCGATGCGGTCCAAGCCATTGCTGATCAGCGATGGCCTTGGTCGCAGCGTCTTGGCTTTGGCCAAGATCTGATCGGCGCGAGCTGGGTCGTTGCACCAGTGGGCGTAGCCGTGGGTTGAGCTGCCGTCTGCAAGGTCGAAGCGATAGGCGATGATGGTTGTCTCACCCGGTTTGTGACGCACATAAAGAGGTGTCGCGGTCGCGTTGATTCCGGTCGCGTTCAAGCGAGCGGTCGCGGCGGTTTCGTCGAGGAGTTCTTCGAGTTCACTCATTGCGAGACGACCGAGAGATGCCGGTTGGACACCGTTGGTTTGGGGTCAAGCTTCAACTGGAAGTCAGGCGCGAGCTCCGTCAGGGCGCCGTGGTGCACGACCAGGGTGGTACGACCGGCGGCGATGTTCGAGATTGCTCGGGCGACGATTGCGCGGGCCTCAGGATCGAGACCCGTAAGCGGCTCATCGAGGAGCAGCACTGAAGCTTTACGAAGTGCGGCGCGGGCGAGCATGAGCCGGCGAGCCTGTCCCCCCGAGAGGGACGCTCCAGCTTCGTCGAGAACGGTGTCGATCCCCTCGGGCAGCGTGTCGAGTACTGGTCCAAGTAGGGCGGCTTCGGCGGCGAGCAGGATGTCGGTATCGGTAGCATCGGGTCGCCCGAACGCGATGTTCTCCCTGATGGTTCCGCCAAAGAGCGCCAGTTCCTGCGGCACATAGGCGATCTGGTCGCGGTAGCTCGCAAGCTGCATCGTCGAGATATCGATGCCACCGATGCGAACTTCACCTTCACTCGGGCGATAGAGGCGCAAAAGCAGCGACAACAGCGTCGACTTGCCCGTGCCATTCTCGCCGGTCACCGCGACCAACGACCCCGAGGGAAATCGCGCAGACAGGCTCTGAAGCGAGCTGCGGCCGTCAGGATAGGTGTGGCTTACTTGGAGGAAGTCGATGTCGCCATCAAGCGGCCCAACCGGCGTGCCCGCGGTTGGATCTTCAGTTGCCTGATCGAGCAGCGCCATGACTCGTAGCGCGCACGCGGTTGCTTTTGCGACCTTGGCTCCTTCGCCGGTGAGCTTGCGCACCGGCTTGTACACCATGCGCGTATACGAGATCGCGAGGATGAGCTGGCCCGGCGTCAGGAGTCCGGATCGTGTTCGTAGCGCTCCGACGGTGAGTACGAGCGCGACGCCGGCGCCGGTGAGGATCTCGGCGAGCCTTGCCATGCGGGCGGCGTGGCGCGCTGCGGCCATCGTGGCCCGCTCCGCGCTTCGGGCGTCACTTCGGAACGACTCGCTGGTGCGTTCTTCGGCCGAGAACGCCTTGATCAGGCTCACCTGGCGCAGTGATTCGGCGGCGGTGGACGCAATGGCGCCTTCTTTGCGACGTTGTTTACCGGCCGCTGACTTGATCGCCGAGGAGCCCTTCTCCACAGTGACCCAAAGCAGCGGCAGCGGGATAAGTGCTACACAGAACAGGCGGATGTCGACCAAAGCGAAGACAACGGCGCCGCCAATGAGCACACTGCCCCGAGACAAGAGCGTGAGCCAGCTGGGGAACAGCAGGTCGCGAATCATGTTTACGTCACCCATGAGCCGCATCAACAGGTCCCCGGTGTAGTGGCGCTGATGCTCAGGTAGTTCAAGCCGTTGTATGTGCTCGAAGACGTCGCTGCGTATTCGCACCGTCGCCTTCCTGCTCACCTGGGCAACAAGAAGTTGCAGCCGCTCGGTGGCCAGGCCGTGAAGTATCGGCACTGCGAGTGCAACCGAGGTAAAGATCAGGATTGGCCGAATGGAGGCCCGCTCGTCCGATTGACCGGCGATGAGGTAGTCGAGAACCCAAGTGATGGGCCACGGCTTGATTAGCTCTATGGCAGTGATGCTCAGTGCAAACAGGATCGCCGCCGTAATGCGCCTGCGCTGGCCTCGCAGTGCCAGCCGAAACGTAGTGAACGCGGCTCGCAGGTCCGAGGTTGGCAGGTCAATTGGGCGCCGGCTTCGTAGCCGCATCATGGTTTAGCCAGCGCTGGCACCGCTGCGGCGCAAAGGCTTGCAAGCAACTCATGGGTTCTGGCTGCGACGTGTCCCCACGTATGGTTGTTCAGCGCCTGATTGCGTCCGGCACGGCCCATCTGGTTGCAGAGTTCGGCATCGGTGAGTAACTGTGCGACTGCTGCGGTGATTGAGCGGTTGTCACCAGCGGGAACCACCAGCCCGGCCCGACCGACCAGCGCTGCAATGTCGCCTTGGTCCGTCGAAACGATGGGGAGCCCAGCGGCGAGGTAGTCAATGATCTTGAGGGGGCAGAAGTAGAAGTTCTCGTGCTTGGGATACGGAGCGATGCCGAGGCGTGCGGACGCCAGTAGTCCGGTTGCGCTCTGCGGGTCGAGTGCTCCCGTGACCGTGATCTGGTCGGCAACACCAAGCTGCTGGGCGTCGGAGACGAGATCATTGGCACCCTTTCCTCCTCCGATGATGAGTAATGACGCCCTGATCCCATCGTGGTTGAGATCGCGAAGCAGTTGAGGCAGCAGATCTGCGCCATGCCATGGCTTGGGATGTCCAATGAAGACCAGATCATGGTCAACCTCGCAACGCAGGGTTTGGTCGAACCATCGCGGCTCGAATCCGTTCGTCAGTGTGACGGTTGGGCCGTCGCGATGGTTCGCTACCCAGTCGCTGAGGCCGCCCGAGACCGTGATTACCAGGTCGGCTTCGTACAAGAGGTGCGCTTCGGTCTTGCGGTCCTCGCTGGACACCGTTGCAGGCCGGTGGGCAGTTGCTTCGGCGACAAGTGGCGCATTTACCTCTAGCACGAACGGACGCCCGGCCTCACGAGCGATCTCAAGACCGCGCCGGTGGCCAAGCGAATAACGCTCATACACAACGTCAAACGATTGTGCGGCTTGGGTATCGAATCGCTCAACGGGTCGCACCTCAACCGGGAACTCCGATTCGCAGCGCCGTGCGGCATAGGTCGTCACGGAGTTGCCGAGCTCGGACAGCCCAGCCGCGATGCCACGGAGATGTTGAGCAGCCCCCTTCGTTGATCCGGGAGCTATGCCTCGATCGGCGCAGATCTGCGCGACCCTCATGCCACACCACCATTTACAAGTTCCAACAAAGTAAAGGTGTCGATGAGTTCTTGAATGGTGCTCGCCCGGTCGAAGTGGGTCGCAAGCTTGCGGGGGCCAGCTGCCGACATCGCGGCGCGTTTGGGTGCATCGTGCAACAGTTCAGTAATCGCAGCGGACAGCGAGGTCAGATCGTTACACGGCACGATGCGCCCTTCTACGCCGTCGGTGATGATCTCGGGGATACCCGCAACTGGTGTGCTGATCGCAGGTAGCCCGGCGGCGAGCGCCTCGAGCAGAACGGTTGGCAGGGCATCCTGGTTGCCGTCGGATCCGACTCGGCAAGGTGCCACCATTAGGGTCGCCTTCCTCAGCCACTCGCCGACCTTGTCCTGGGGCAGTGATCCGGTGAAGGTGACGATGTCACTAATTCCAAGCTGTGCGGCCTGGGCCTCGAGCCCCGGCCGCTGGTCACCGTCGCCGACGATTACGCACCGAACTGCGGGGTGTTCGGTGCGGACCACAGCGAGTGCCTCGAGAAGCAGATCGAAGCCCTTCTTCTCGACCAGCCGACCAACACTCACCAGCAGGTTGTTCGGTCGCTGCTCGAACGGAGTGGGTGGCAGTTGAGGGCCGAGACCGTTGTAAATGCGAACCAGCCGAGCGTTGCTGCCGTCGAGGCGATGGGAGAGAAACTGTAAATTCGCATCGCACACGGTGACGACGGCCTTGGCCGCCGCGGCCATGGTTGCTGCGAGTTCCCAGTCGACGGTGTGGCGGTAGATGTCCTTTGCGTGCGCAGTTACCGAGTACGGAATCCCGGTCAAAAGCGAAGCAAGGTGCGCAGTGTGGGCGGCGACGGTCATGAAATGAGCGTGCAGGTGATCAATTTCCGATTCGCTTGCGTGCCGAGCGACCTCGATGGCCTGAAGTGCGATGCGCGACCGGCGCTCGCTTGGCAACCGGTCCAGGAACGCCAACACGGCTGGCAGCTCCTCGGAACGCAGGTTGGGCAAGGATCGCAGCGCCTCAAGGAAGGTCGCCTTGTTCGCTTCTCCCACATAATGCACGGTTCCTTTTACCGACGCGATAGCAGGGTGGAATCGACCCTCGGTTGCGTTGCGCAACGAGAAGATCGACACGTCGACGCCACTGTCCTCCAGACCCAGAATCTCATTCAGGATGAAGGTCTCGGACAGCCGTGGGTACTGCTTGAGGATGTAGCCGACCCGCAAAGGGCCACCGGGTCGGGCAGGGGTAGTCGAAGAAATCTCAGACATGTGCTCGGGCTCCTTGGGAGACGAGTAGATCGACGGCGCTTTCTAGGCCACGCAGGTTCAGCGTTGTCCTGGCTCGCGGGTGGTGCACACACTGATGCGCGAACTGAGCGACCCGAGCCGGCGTTAGCTCTTCGACGGGTGCCCAGGCAATATCACTATGTGCCGCAATGCGCTGAGCTCGAATCGTCTGTTCAAGTCGAGGAGTACGGCGTGGGATCAACAGTGTCGGCACGCCTGCAGCGAGTTCCTCGACGACGGTGTTGTAGCCACCCATCGAGATCACACCCGCGGCAGAGGCAATCAAGGACCGCATGTTCGTCGCAAAGTCCAGCACCTCGACACTCGCGAGCGCCTCGCAACGAACCAGCAGTTCGGCGCGCCGACCCGCAGTCATGAGCGGTCCGGTGACAACAATGGATCGCAGCCCGGAGACAGCACCGGCCTCGACCGCGGACAGGTACGCACGCATCAGCGCGTGGCCATCCCCACCTCCTCCCGCAGTCACCAGCAGATAGGACTCTGAGCCAATCGCATCCGGCATTGTTGGTGCGAGATAACCCGTGTGAATCACTTCCGCCGAGCCCCGAGACCCCAGCCCCAATTCAACGGCAGTCGTGAGGATCTGATCATCTCCATAGACCGCGATCTGGTCGTAGCGGTCGACGTAGTCCCAGATTCCATGGCGAGTCCATGCCGACCGCACCGTCGGTGCGTCGTCGATGATGTCGCGCAGCCCAAGCACGAGCCTTGGCCGCCTGGAGCCAGCGGCGCCGTAGCGGTCAAGGAGAGATCGCAGTTCGCCGGCCATCCCGGTCGGAGAGTGATCCACCACCACGACGTCTGGCTCATACGATGTCGCTGCCGCGCAGATCACGGCGCTGCGCATCCGAACGAGCGCATCGATACCACTTGCGAGTTTGCGGGGCTGATAGCCACCACGCTCGTTCTTGGTCGCCGTAGGAAGCTTGATGGTGTCGACCCGATCGGGCTGGCGAAAGGCCTGGGCGCGGGGTGAGCCGGTGACGATCAAAACCTCATTGTCTGGATCGGCACCGACCACCCCAGCTGCGAGCAGACTCGACCGGCGGAAGTGGCCGAGCCCGTAGCTGTCATGGCTGTAGAACAAGAAACGGGTCATGCAGCGACCCAGCGATTCGTCATCACTTCACAATGACGAAACAGGTGCCCCCGAACGGTAGGAGAACCTCAAAGCAGTCTTAAAGAACGCACTTGGTCACGGAACTAGCTCCGGCCGAGCCAGCGACGGGCGCTGGTCAGATTCGCCCACGAGCGGCCATCATCAATCGAGCACCAGCTCAGCTTCTGGGACGCTCAGATCACCGAGACGGCTTCTCGTGCTGGTGTCGCGCAACTGCTGACCGAGGACCTCGCCGTTGGTTCCACCCTTCGCGGCGTCACCATCGTCAACCCGTTCCGCTAGCCGGACCTGATCGGCGCCCTTATCGAGGCTTGGCTCCGCCACCGACGCGCACGATCTCGCCGGTCACCCAACTCGCGGCGTCCGACGCCAGGTAGAGGCAGGCGGCGCCGATGTCTTGGGGCGTGCCGAGGCGGCCCATTGGAATGTTCCACTTGTCGAGAACCTGGTCGAGCTCGGACTCGTCGTGACCGATGGCGGTCAGCATGACTTCGGTCGGGATAGCTCCAGGGGCGACCGCATTCACGCGAATGTCGGGCGCAAACTCGGCTGACAAGGTCCACGTGATCGAGTTCGTTCCGGCCTTTGACGCGCCGTAGTGGACGCTGCCGGGGACGGGGCCCGACCCGGCCCCCGAGGTGATGTTGATGATCGAGCCGGTCTCCATGTGCCGCTTCGCAGTAAGACAGCCCACGTAGACCGCAGTCAGATTGAGGGCCAGCGTGCGATCCCATTCGTCACGAGGCAGCTCGGTCGCGGGGATCTTGAGCGGCGATCCGCCGGCATTGTTCACCCAGATAGTGAGCTTGCCGAACTCGGCCACGGCTGCCTGAGCTAACGCTTCGACTGCGTCGTCATCGGTGACATCGGTCGTTACCGCTATTGCCCGGCCACCGGCCGCGACGATCGACGCTGCTACCTGGTCGATCTCTTCGGTGCGCCGGGCCGCCACGACCACGGCGGCACCTGCCTCGGCAAAGGCGACGGCAATGCCTTCGCCGATGCCACGGCCTCCTCCGGTGATCACGGCGACGTGACCGGTGAGGTCGAACAATTCTGGTGTGGTGGGCATGGTGGTCTCAGGTGAAGTTGCGGATGGTTTTTGCGATCTGAGTGCGGGTGTCGTTAGCCGAGATGATCACGTCGACGCTGCTGACCGAGGTGTGCATCTGGCCCCGCAGCGGCAGGTGTTCGACGATGACGCCGGCCTCACGCATCGCGTCGGCGTAGGCCGTGCCTTCGTCGCGCAGCGGGTCGAACTGGGCGGTCACCACCAGCGCTGGTGGCAGCCCGGCGAGTTCGCCCCGGATGGGAGAAGCACGCGGATCGGTGCGGTCGGTTTCGTCGCAATAGTGGTCCCAGAACCACGCCATGAGCCCGCGGGTCAGCACATACCCGTCGGCGTTCTCGGTGAATGATGCGCGGCCCCAATCACAGTCGGTGACTGGCGTGATCAATACCTGACCAGCGATCGGCGGGCCAGCCGAGTCTCGGGCCGACTGGGCGACAACGGCGGCCAGGTTTGCGCCCGCGCTCCAGCCAGCCACGATGACGGGTGAACCATTGCCGCCGAGGTCGCCTTGATTGTCTGCCACCCACTGGAGTGCGGCCACGGCATCGTCGACCGGCGCGGGAAATCTGGCCTCGGGGGCATGCCGGTAGTCACACGAAACAATGATGGCATCGGACTGTAAACAGAGGTCGCGACACAACGGGTCGTCGCTGTCTGCGCTGCCGAGCACCCACCCGCCGCCATGGAAGTACACGACGACACGATGGGGCCCGCTGGTCGGTGGTCGGTAAAGGCGATAGGCCAGGTCACCCGCAGGCCCGGGGAAGGTGCCGTCGACGACTTCGCCGATCTCGGGACCCGGTGGTCGTTGTTCGGCACCTGCGGCCATGAAGGCGCGAGCATCGTCGGGACTCATCGACTCGAGTGGCGGTAAGCCCATCTCGTCCATCATCTGCAACAGGATCGCCACATCCGGCTGGGCTTGGCGAATGACACCGTCGTTGCATTGCGTCTTCGTCGCGCCAGCAAGACTGAAGCCGACGTAGCCGCCGGCGGCGACTTCGTCACAGGTCTCGCGATAGGAACCAACGCCGCCGATGTAGGGCAGGAACACCCGCGGCTTGCCCGGCACATTGGCACCCATGTACCAACTCTTCGCCTTGGGAAACAGGGTGATATCGGCACAATCAAGCGTGTGCTGCTGCCAGCCGTCTTGGGCAACCTGGGTTGGTTCGATCACGTCGAAGCCCTCGTCGTGCATGTGACCGATGCAGTCGGTGATCCACTCGGCATGCTGCTCGATCGACACTGCCATGTTCGACAGTACCGACGGGCTCTGCGGGCCGGTGACGGTGAAGAAGTTCGGGAACTCGGTGATGCCCAAGCCCAGGTAGGTGATCGGCCCGTCGGCCCACTTCTCCTTCAGCGATACACCGTTGCGGCCGGTGATATCGACCGCGACAATCGCCCCTGTCATAGCATCGAAACCCGTGGCCATGACCAGCGCGTCGAACTCGAAGCTGCGATCGCTGGTATCGATACCGCGTTCGGTGATGGTGGTGATTGGCTCTTTGCGCAAGTTGACCAGCGAGACGTGCGGCAGGTTGTACGTGGCGAAATAGTTGTCGTCGAGGCAGAGGCGCTTGGTGCCGATGGGATGATCGGTGGGGCAGAGAGCCTCGGCGGTCTCGGGGTCCTCGACGATCGAGCGGATCTTGTCGTGCACGAAGCCAGCGATCAGATCGTTCGACTCTTGATTGATGGCTGAGTCGGCAAACGTATTCAGAAACCCGAGCAGGTCGCCGTCTTGCCAGCTCCCTTCGAGCTTGGCTTCACGATCGTCAGCAGGCAGCATGCGGGCGCTGTCCATCGTCTCGGGCAGGGGTACGCCGCCGCGCGATTCGCGGGCTTCCTGTCGGTAGTCGCGATACCGGCCCTTGATGTCGGCGATGCGGTCGGGTGGCACAGGACCATGACCTGCAGGCACGGAAAAATTGGGCGTGCGTTGAAACACGACCAGCTCGCTCGCCTGCTCGGCGATCACCGGGATCGATTGGATCGCCGATGAACCCGTGCCGACGAGACCGACGCGCATGCCCGTGAAGTCGACTCCCTCGTGGGGCCAGCGGCTGTTGAAATAGGTCGGACCAGCGAAGGAGTCCGCACCATCGATGTCGAGCACCTTTGGCATCGACAGGCACCCGGTCGCCATGATGTACCAACGGGCGGTGACCTCGGCGCCAGCGTCGGTAGAGATGCGCCACAACGAGTTTTCCTCGTCCCACGCAGCGGACTCGACTCGCGTCTCGAACTGAATGTCACGCCGCAGGTCGAAGCGGTCGGCGACGTGCTGCAGGTAACGCAAGATCTCCGGCTGGGTGGCGTATTTCTCGCTCCACTCCCACTCCTGCTGTAGGTCGTCGTCGAAGCTGTAGCTGTAGTCGACGCTCTGGATGTCACACCGCGCACCCGGGTACCGGTTCCAGTACCACGTGCCACCCACATCGTCGGCCGACTCCAGCACCGTGGTCGACAGGCCCTTGGCCCGCAGCCGGTGCAGCAGATACAGGCCGGCCATCCCGGCCCCGACCACCACGACATCGACGTCGGTCGGCGCAGCAGTCACGGTGTCAAGCGCTGGTGAAGTCATATTCATCCCAAGTTCGTGTGCTCCACGCTGCCACATCTGTGGACGACAGCGCCAACGCAGCTCCTCTTCGAGCCTTCGGCTGCGGTGAGCACGAGTGTCGATGGCGCTCATCGCGCGACTGGCCGCTGCCGCTCACGAGGACCTCCGGTTAGGAGCCACGGCGCCTCGTCGGGCCATAATGGGACCCAGATCTTGAACCGACATCCGGGGGATGACGTGCTGGAGCCAGAGAAGTTGACGGAACAGCTGGAAACACTGTTGAGCGAAGTGTGGGCTGACGGCAGCACTGCATCGGTGGATGACTTCGTGCAAATCACGGGCGGCTACAGCCGATACATGGCGCGTTTCGCAGCCACCGCTGGAGACCACTCCCAGCGCTTCGTCCTGCGAGCCGATCCACCTCCGGGGCAATCGATTCTGGACACCGATCGTCAACTCGAGTGGGATCTTGTTCAGGCGCTGATGGCCGATGGCAACGTGACGATCCCTCCAGCTCGATTCTTCGACGATGGCTCGGTGCTCGGCGCCCCCGCCATCGTGTTCGAGGAGATCGCCGGCGAAACGATGTACGTGCGTATCCAGACGGGTGAGGTGACCGATCACCTCGACCTGCTCGAACCGCTGGCCGACATCTCCGCTTCCATTCATGGCGTCGACGTTGCCACGCTGCCCGAGGCCATCGAGCGGCCGAACTCGTGGGACGAGTACATCGACGCCGAGGCTGCCCGATGGCGAAGCGTCGAGCAAGATCACGTCGAGTCCGACCCGTTGATGCGGGTGATCGCCGCCTGGCTCGTAGCCAACAAGCCGCCGCCAACCGAACTGACACTGGTGCACGGCGATTTCCAAGCTCCGAACATATTGATCGACAAGTCGACCGGCGCCTTCAACATGATCGACTGGGAGCTCGCCCATATCGGCGACCCCCGCGAGGATCTGGGTTGGTGGGGCCTCGCCCACACATCCCAGCCTCCGAATTTGATCGAGGCCGATCGGGATCGGTTCCTCGCCCGCTACCGCGAGAAGACGGGTCTGTCCGAAGAAGTCGTGAACCCGGCGACGCTTGCGTACTTCACCGTTTTCGCATCACTCGGCGTCTTCACCAACGTCATCGGTGCCACCGCAGCAATGGCAAGGGGTCAAGCGTCGGGCATGACCGTGGCCTATATGACCAACGCCATTCCATCAATGCACGGCATCTACGTCAATGCAATGCAACAGGCCGGAGCCTGGCGAGAGGACAACGCATGATCACCCAACCAACGATTCCCCAGCTGCTGGAGACCATTCGAGACGAACTCGGTGACAAGGTCATGCCGCAAGTCGCCGATGCCACGACGAAGGTCAACATCGAGATGATGCAGGCCGTGCTCAATCAATTGATCGAGCGCTCCGAACACGAGATCGACTGGATGACAAACGAGATCGCTGCTATCCAGAGTGCGGCCGAGCGATTGACGCCGACGCTGAGCAACTCAGACGCGCTCGACGCAGCGCTCCTCGACCTCACATCCAACAGGGCCGAGTCGATGCAACTCAGCGCGATAGGCGCCGACTACGAGCGGGCGTCGGAAGTGCTGTCTCGTCTCGGCGAAGCTGCCTACGCCGAAGGCAACGACGATGCGATCAGCGACGTGCAGGCACTGCTCAATGCGCGCTTGGCGACCGAGAATGCCGCCACAGGCGAGTTCATCGCCGTAGGGCGCGATTAGCCCACAGCTGATGGTCGAGCGGTCGAGCTGACACCAGAATCGAGAGATCGACATGGTCGTCGTCATGGTCGTCGCGCGGCTGGGCGAGCGCGGGCGCGTGTGCTTCGAGCACCTTGGTTCAGCTGTAGATACGAACTATGAAGCCACCTCAAAGTCGATCGGTGATCGACCCGATAACGCCCTGATCGTCGACCTCGAGAGCAATCGTGCCGTCACACGACCTCCAGCCCGAACACCGCGCGAAGAGAAGGCGAACACCGTGCCCAATCGCTGCGACTACTACGCAACTGCGGCGCGTCGAGCCTCGGGTACGTCGTAGCGGTCCAGCATCATCACCTTGTGCCAGGCGGCGACGAAGTCGTGGACCAGCTGCTCGTGTCCATCGGATGCGGCGTACGCCTCGGCGACCTGGCGCAGTGCGGCGTTCGCACCGAACACCAGGTCACATCGGGTGGCGGTGTACGCGGTTGCACCGTCGGCGCGGTGGTTCAGATCGAACATCATCTCTCGGTCATCATGGGGCACCCACTCGAAATCGGTCGAGGTGATAACGGCGAAGAAGTCGTTGGTCAGCACACCGGGTCGATCGGTGAAGACGCCGTGCTTCGAACCGTCGTAGTTGATGTCGAGGACCTTCAGGCCACCGCTCAATGCCGTCCACTCGGGCGCACTGAGTGTCAACAGGTGGGCTCGGTCCAAGAAGAGATGCTCGGGTGCAACATTGAAGCCGACCTGCTCGGAGTGATAGTTGCGAAAGCCGTCTGAGACCGGACGTAGCCATTCGAACTGTTCCACGTCGGTGAGTTCCTGCGTGGTGTCACGACGTCCGGCGACAAATGGTACGTCGACTTCGACGCCGCTGTCCTTCGCTGCCTGTTCGACACCGACGCAACCGGCCAGCACAACCAGGTCGGCCAGGCTGACCTTCTTGGTCTCGGTGTCGAAGTTGGACTTGATGCCACGCAAGCTGTCCAAGACCTTGGCAACACAATCGGGGTTGTTGACCTGCCAGTCCTTCTGGGGAGCAAGAGCAATGCGACCACCATTCGCGCCGCCGCGCTTGTCGCTGTCTCGGTAGGTCGAAGCTGCGGCCCATGCCACGGCGACCGCGTCGGACACACCCAGCCCGGCCGATCGGATCGAGGTTCGCAGCGCTGCGACATCGGCGTCGTCGATCTGTGCATAGTCCACCGCCGGGATCGGGTCCTGCCAATCGAAGTCCTGTTCGGGCACGTCGGGACCCAGGTAGCGGCTCTTGGGGCCCATATCACGGTGGACCAGCTTGAACCACGCCTTCGAGAACGCTTCGCTGAAGTAGTCGAAGTCGCCCAAGAACTTCTCGCACACCTGGCGATATTCGGGGTCGACCTTCAACGCAATGTCCGACGTCATCATCATCAGGCTGTTCATCTGCCCGGGAATGTGTGCGTCGGGAGTCTTGGGAGCATCCGGATCGACCGGTCGCCATTGCACCGCTCCGACCGGGCTCTCGGTCTTCTCCCACTCCAGGGCGAACAAGTTCTCGAGGTAGGTGTTGTCCCATTGGGTGGGGTTCGGTGTCCACGAACCTTCGATGCCGTTCGTCATTGTGTACTCCGCGTTGCCCGTGCCTTCGGGGTTGTGCCAGCCCAGGCCCATTTGGCTAATGGGCGCTTCTTCGGGCGCCGTTCCGATGCGTGCGGGATCGACCATGCCATGGCTCTTGCCGAAGGCGTGGCCACCAGCGATCAGCGCCACGGTCTCTTCGTCGTCCATCGCCATGCGGCTGAACGATTCGCGGATATCACGAGCGCTGTCGAGAGGATTGCCGTTGCCGTTCGGACCCTCGGGGTTCACATAGATCAACGATTGGTGGGTGGCCCCGAGCGGATTCTCGAGGTCGTAGTACTGCTGATCGACCGCGCCCGCCCATCGTAATCCTCGGTTGACCATCTGGTCGGGGTGGCCTTCCTTGGGTCCGTGGCTTTCGCCGGGCACGGCCTTGCCGTCCCAGCCCTCGGGACCCCAGTAGGTGGCGCGGTCCGCTTCCCATGCGTCGACGCGACCGCCGCCGAAACCGATCGTGGGCAAGCCCATGAGATCGAGTGAACAGTTGCCTGCCAGCACCATCAGGTCGGCCCACGAAAGAGCACGTCCGTACTTCTGCTTGATCGGCCACAGCAGACGACGCGACTTGTCGGTGTTGCCGTTGTCCCACCAGCTGCCGATCGGGGCGAAACGCTGCATTCCCTGGCCGGCACCACCGCGCCCATCGGCGATCCGGTAGGTGCCTGCCGCGTGCCATGTCATGCGGACCATCTGCGGGCCGTAGTTGCCGTAATCCGACGGCCACCAATCCTGAGAGGTGGTGAGAAAGTCGTAGACATCTTGCTTCACCGCCGCCAGGTCGAGCGTTGCGAACTCGGCTGCGTAGTCGAAGTCGGGGCCGTAGGGGTTGGATTGTGGCGCCTCTTGATTCAGTAGCTCGACCTTGAGACGATTGGGCCACCAATGGTCGAGTTGTGGCTCGGAACCCAACGCTCCGCCGACCTGCGTGCCACGAAACGGACACCCTTGGCCGACGGTTGCTGCATGTTCGCCAAGAGCATTGGTGTGAATAGTCATGGTTGTTGAATCCGATCTGTGGAAAAACTGGCGCGCGAGGGCTTACCCACTTTTGGCCGGTTCAATCCACGCTGATCTAATCTGATCGGTCAGGGACCCGGCACAACCAGTTCTATGCGTATTGGAATGGCCTTCGAAGCTGGCGTGCCGACCCGCGGGTCATGGTGATCGAGTGGAACTAAAGGGTTGGTCTCGGGGAAGTAGGCCGCCGCCGAGCCCTTGGGCGTCGAGTACTCGACGATGCGGAAATCGCGAACGCGTCGTTCGGGGCCGGCCATGTCGGTCACGATGTCTACTCGGTCGCCATCGACCAGCCCTCGTTCGGCAATATCGCCTTCGTTCATAAAGATCACATGCCGGTCACCCGACACACCGCGATAACGGTCGTCGTGCCCGTAGATCGTCGTGTTGTACTGGTCGTGTGACCGCATGGTCTGCAACAGCAGGTCCGCCGTCGGTGCTTCGAACGTGGTGGCGGTGAAGTGCGCCTTGCCGTCGTCGGTATCGAAACGGCGGTCGTCGCGAGGAGGATGTGGAAGCTCGAAACCACCAGGCACTCGCACCCGCCGATTGAAGTCGGCGAACCCGTGCACAGTGTCGGCAATGGCATCGCGAATGGTGTCGTAATCTGCGCCGAACGCTGGCCACGGCACGGTGTGGTCGTCGCCGAGCAGCGCCGTTGCGAGTCCACACAGGATGTCGATCTCGCTGCGCACTTGGTCAGACGGTGGTTCCAGCATGCCGGTCGACCCGTGCACCATCGACATGGAATCCTCCACCGTGACGAAGCGATCGTGACCGTCGCGGTTGTCGCGGTCGGTGCGGCCCATCGCCGGCAAGATGATCGAGGTGCCGTGGGTGAGCAGATGTGAACGATTCAGTTTCGTCGACACGTTCACCACCAGTTGGGTCCCGGCGAACGCCCGGTCGACCAGATCGGTGTCCGGTGTGGCCCGGGCGAAGTTGCCACCCAGTCCGAAGAACACCTTGGCGCGGCCGTCGGCCAGCGCAGCGATCGACGCCACCGTGTCGAACCCATCTTCTCGGGGCAGATCCACGTCGTAGAGCCGCTCGATTGCCTCGATGGCGTCGGGCTGGATCTGCTCCCACACCCCCATTGTTCGATCACCTTGCACATTGCTGTGACCACGCACCGGGCACAGTCCGGCGCCAGGTCGCCCGATGTGGCCACCGAGCAGCGCAAAGTTCACGATCTCATCGATCGTAGGTACCGCGTTGGTGTGCTGCGTCACGCCCATGGCCCAGCACACGATGGTGCGATCAGAAGTGGCCAGCATCTCGAACGCATCTTCTACCACTCGGCGTTCGAGGCCGGTCGCATCGAGTAGCGCTTCGGTATCCACTTCCGTCAATCGGCGGCGCACATCGTCGAACCCTGCGGTGTACGCATCGATGAATGCGCGATCGATACAGGGATTGCCCGCCTCGTCACGTTCGATCATCCAGGCAGACCACAGCTGGAACAGCGCTTGGTCCGCACCCAGGCTGATCGGAAGATGGATATCGGCCAGCTCGGTCCCATTGCCGACAATGCCCCGTGGCCGCTGCGGGTTCTTGAACCTGAGCAGGCCGGCTTCGGGCAGTGGGTTGACGGCGATGATGCGCGCACCGTTTCGCTTGGCCTCTTCGAGGGCTGAGAGCATGCGTGGGTGATTGGTGCCCGGGTTCTGCCCGACCAGCACGATGGTGTCAGCGACCGCGAAGTCGGCCAGGCGAACGCTGCCCTTGCCGATTCCGATGGTCCTGTCGAGGGCACGGCTGGTCGGCTCGTGGCACATGTTCGAACAGTCGGGCAGATTGTTCGTGCCGAAGCACCGCACCATGAGTTGATAGAGCCAGGCGGCTTCGTTGCTGGTCCGACCCGATGTGTAAAACACAGCTTCGTCGGGTGATGCCAGGCCCCTGAGCGTGGTCGCGATCTGCGCGAGCGCGTCGGCCCAGCTGATCGGTTCAAAACGATCGCCTCCGGGCCGTTTGATCATCGGTTCGGTCAGCCGCCCGGCGCGTCCCAGCCAGTAGCCCGACCTGCTTTGCAGATCAGCCAGATCGTGTGCGGCGAAGAAGTCGCGGTCAGCCCGTCGATCTGTGGCTTCCTCGGCGACGGCCTTCATACCGTTCTCGCAGAACTCGAAGGTCTTGCGTTCGTCTGGGTGCGGTTCGGGCCACGCACACCCCGGGCAATCGAAGCCAGCGGGTTGATTGATCTTCAGGAAGGAGCGTGCCGTTGCCGTGGAGCCAGCAATGCCGATCGAGCGAGCCATGGTGGCCGCGATCGCCTTCGTGCCGGTCGCAACGGTGAGCGGCTCGGTGACCTCGACGTCATGGCGCCCTGGTTCATCATCGGGTGCAAAGGGAAGATCAAGATCCATGGCGCGACCCTACGATCCTCGTGCCGGGCGTGCGAAGCCCTACGCGCCGAAGACCCAGCAGGCAGTTCACGGCTACGTGGCAGCGGTTGAGGTCGCTGGTTCGGTGCCGTCGGTGATACAACGACGCCATGGCTTGGTTCTCCGCTCGAACGATCTCGGCGTCGACCGTACCTGTCGACTCCGATCAGATCTGGGAGATCCTGACCGATCCGTCGGCGCTCGCCGAACTCACGCCACTCATCAAATCCATCGAAGCCTCTGGTGATCATTGGCTGTGGAAGCTGAACAGCATCGAGGCATTGGGTCTGAAAGTCGAGGCGGCCTTCACCGAGCGAATGGAATTCAGCGATGGCCGCCAGATCGTATTCGCACACGATCCACCAACGGGCACCAAGGAACGAGCCGCAGTCGAGGGGCGTTACGACGTGGACCCTGCTGGCGACGAAAGTACTGATCTCAAAGTAGATCTCACGCTGTCGGTCGAGCTGCCACTACCCCGCCTCGCCCGGCACGGCGTCGAGAAAGTCATCCACTCGGCCATGCGTGTCACCGGCAAACAGTTCGCCAAGAACCTCTACGAACGACTCGGCCTCGACCCAGCCGATGCCACGATCAAAGAACTCAAGACACCCTGAGATTTGCCCCCGCCATCGACCGCCCCGAGGCTGACATCATGCGCAAGATCTGGACGGATCTGACCATCGACGCTCCCGCCAAACAGGTATGGGAGCTGTTCACCAATCTCGAACACTGGTCCGATTGGGGCCCTTCGATCCGCGGCGCCCAGCTCAACGGTGGCAAGCTCAACGTCGGCAACATCAAGCAAGGCGCAACCGGCACCGTGATCACCGCCGTCGGCAAAGACGCTGCATTCGAGATCACCCACTACGAACCAGGAACCTATTGGGCGTGGAGCGTCGCCGGCATCGGCGCAACTCATCACCGGGTCAAGCCGCTCGACACTGACTCATGTCGGGCGGGCTTCGGTATTGCCTGGATTGCCAGCCCGTACCTGGCCGTATGTCAGATTGCGCTACACCGGATCAAAGCCATGGCCGAGAAACCAGGAGTGACATTATGAAAGTCGCAGTCATTGGATCAACCGGCTACGTCGGAGGACGCCTGATCCCCGACCTGCTCGACGCCGGCCACCAGGTCCGATGTGTCGCCCGCACCCCCGAGCGACTCGCCGGGGTCGATTGGCGTGCACAGGTCGAAGTCGAAGCCGCCGACGTACTCGACCCCAAATCGCTCGACGCTGCCCTGACCGGCATCGAAGCCGTCTACTACCTGGTCCACGCCATGGGCCACGAAGGTGACTTCGAGCGCACCGACCGCATCGGTGCCGAGAACACACGCTCGGCGGCCGAGCGTGCCGGCGTGTCTCGCATCATCTATCTCGGGGGTCTGGGCGACGCCGAGCCGGGCGATCTGTCCGACCATCTCGCCAGCAGGCACGAGGTGGGCCAGGTCCTGGCCGCAGGTCCGATTCCCGTCATCGAATTGCGGGCCGCCGTCATCATTGGTTCGGGCAGCGCGTCCTTCGAGATGCTGCGCAACCTGACCGATGTGCTGCCGGCGATGATATGTCCTCGCTGGGTAACCAAGACGAAGTGTCAACCGATCGCCATTGCCGACGTTTTGTTCTACCTCGTCGCCGTGCTCGATCTCGACGGTGTCGAGGACTCGATCTATGAAATTGGTGGCCCCGATGTACTCACGTATCGCGAGATGATGGACAGCTATGCGGCTTGTGCCGGTCTTCGGCCTCGGCTCATTCTGCCCGTGCCGTTGCTGACACCACGGCTGTCATCGCATTGGGTGAACCTGGTGACTGCCCTCCCCTACGGCTTGGCTCGCCCGCTCGTCGACAGCCTGATCAACGATGTCGTCGTGAGCCCAGAGCGTTCCATTCACAATGTGATCGATCACGAGCCGTACACCCTCGACACGGCCATCAAGCGAGCCCTGGCCGTGGTGGGCGACCTGCGAATCAAGACGAGCTGGATGGACAGCTCACCGGCCCGTAGTGCAGCGTCTCCCATGCCCCAGGATCCGGACTGGGCGGGCGCCACGATCTACGAGGACATTCAGGAAGTCACCGCCACGGTCGCTCCCGACAAGCTGTTTGCCACCGTCACCGGCGTGGGCGGCTCTCGTGGCTGGTTCGTGGCCAACTCCTTGTGGACGCTACGGGGTGTGCTCGACAAACTCATCGGCGGCGTCGGCATGCGCCGTGGGCGTCGCCATCCAGATGAACTGCGAGTCGGCGATGCACTCGACTTCTTCCGGGTCGAGGCACTCGAGGGACCCTCGCTCCTGCGACTACGTGCAGAGATGAAGGTCCCCGGAGACGCCTGGCTCGAGTGGCGAGTGACCGGCATTTCTGACAGCAAGACGGAGTTGCGCCAACTCGCGCGCTTCCACCCTCGGGGGATCGCCGGCCGTGTCTATTGGTGGGTGTTGCTGCCGATTCACAAGGTCATGTGGCGAAAGCTCGCCGAACGCATGGTGGCCAGCGGCCAGGGCCTCGAAGCCGATCACCATGTCAGCTCGATACCGGCTCGGCCCAACGGCACTAGCGTGGCGTCGTCTGGCACCTGATCCGAACGAGACAATCGTGGCCGAAGCGCAACCGAAGAAACCAGCAGCAGGCGACGCAACCAAAGAACGCATCGTCAACGCCACGTTGGAGACCATTCGCAGCGAAGGCATCGTTGGCACCAGCGCCCGTGCCATTGCGCGCACCGGTGATTTCAATCAGGCGCTGATCTTCTACCACTTCGGTTCGATCGACAATGCGGTCGTCGCCGCAGTCTGCGAGTTGGGCACCAAGCGCATCGCCAAGCACCAGGCCGAGCTCGAAAACGCGACATCGCTTTCAGAGCTGATCGGCATCGCCCGAGCAATCCACAACGAGGACACCACCAGTCAGAACATCACGGTGCTCGCTCAGGTCTTCGCCCGGGCTGCTCGATCCGACGCCGACGACGACCTGGGCGCCCAGCTCTACGCCCAGCTCGAACCATGGAACCAGATGCTGGCCCACGCAATCGAACGAGTCGCAGGCGACTCCCCGCTGGCCCAGTTCGTGCCGATGGCGCACCTGGCCGATGCCATGAGTGCGCTGTTCGTGGGCATCGAACTGCTCGACGATCTCGACCCGAGCCAGGGACACGCCGATTCGCTGTTCGACTCCATGGAAACACTGGCCGAACTCGTGAACTCCGTGCTGGGCTAGCGCGCCTCCCCGATCACGCCCCGAGACCCGGCGGTCGTCTGCCGAGCAGCGCTACTGCAGCAGGTGCATAGGGTGGCTCACGTGCGGGCCATGCCCTCGATCGGTGGGATGAGGCGCTGCTGCTGGAGTACGGTTGAACGGGCATTGGACATCGTGCGTACTCTGGCCGCAACCAACAGACCATGGAAACGAGCGAGCAGTGAGACCGAACGGCGTGCATCACCTGGCGATATCCACCGCCGACATAAAGCAGCAGATCGAGTACTTCACCGATGTCCTCGGCTGCGAACTGGTTGCGCTGTACTGGATGCACGGCATCGAGGGCGCCTGGCACGGCTTCCTGCGTATGAACGATCAGTCGTACATCGCGTTCGTGGAGATGGCCGAGAACAAGGCGATCGAACGCGACATCGGCACCACTCATGCCGGTTGGGGTGGCGGCGCCAGTGCCGGCGGCACCATGCAGCACCTGTCGTTCAACGTCGACACCCACGACGACCTGCTGGCGATCCGAGACCGCATCCGCAGTCGCGGCATCAACGTGTACGGACCGATCGACCACGGCATGTGTTACTCCATCTACTTCCCCGGCCTCGAAGATCTTTCGCTCGAGGTCTCGACTTCGGAAGCGGCCATCGATCAACGGGCGTGGATAGACCCCGAAGTCGTCGAGCTGGCCGGGATCACGCCCGAGGAGCTCGATCGCTTTCGCCAACCAGCTGCATTCGAACGCCCGGCGCAGCCCATCCCTCAACCCGAACGCGACCCCGAAAGGCCACAGCCTCGGGGCATGCCGGCCAAGCTCTACGACGCCATCCTGAGCACCCCCGACGAGATCATCGAACGCCCGACCGAGTTCTCCAAGCCGCCGGTCTCGGTCGACGACGAATGACCAACGCTGCGCCACCCCGGATACCCGGCACGCCGAGCGGCTGCGAGAGGATCGCCTACGCCGTTGGGTTCGAGGAGAACGCCACCTACAGCGACGTCTACGGCGGAGGCGGAGCGATCGTTGGCTTGGACTGTCATCTGCTGCGTCCGATCGACACACCATCGGACACCCTGATCGTGTTCATGCATCCCGTAGGCGGCGGCATGTACCTGCCGATGATTCGCGGCTTGGCCGCCGCTGGCCACCATGTGCTGTGGGCGAACTCTCGTTACCGCGGCGCCGATTACGCCCTGACCATGGAGAAGGTAGCCTGCGACCTGGGCGAGGCCATCACCGATGCCAAGGAACGACTCGGCTACGCCAAGATCGTGCTCGCCGGATGGTCCGGCGGTGGCTCGTTGTCGATGTGGTACCAGGCCCTGGCCGAAGCAGGCCAAGGCATCTCCGATACCGCCGCGGGTGACCCGTATTCGGTTGACCCAGCTCGCATGCCACCCGCAGATGCAGTCATGATGTTGGCTGCGCACGTGAGCAGACATCAGATCTTCACCGAGTGGATCGATCCGTCGATCCACGACGAGACGCAGCCCCACGTGCGCAACCCCGAGCTGAATCTCTACGACCCAGCCAACCCGAACCAGCCGCCGTACTCCCCCGAGTTCCTCGAGCGGTTTGCCGCCGCCCAGGTTGCACGCAACCGCCGCATCACCGCCTGGGCCAAGGAGAAGCTGGCAGAGATCCGGGCGTCGGACCAGCCGAACCGAGAGTTCGCGTTCACCGTGCACGGCACCATGGCCGACCCGCGGTGGCTCGATGCGACCGTCGAGCCGAGCGACCGCGTGCCTGGCGTCTGTTATCTCGGTGATCCCGAGATCGTGAACGACGGTCCCGTTGGCCTGGCCCGGTTCTGCAGCCTGCGAAGCTGGCTCAGCCAATGGAGCATCGACGACGCTCGTTGCGATGCCATTGCCTCGGGAGCAAAGATCAGCGTTCCGGTGTTGGTCATCGGCAACACGGCCGACGATGCCTGCACCCCTAGCCACACCACCCGGTTGTTCGAGTCGGTCGCCCACGACCGCAAACGTTTGCATCTGGTGCAGGGTGCCACCCACTACTACACCGGACCCAGCGGCAAAGCCCATCTGCAAGAGGCCGTCGCCACGATCGGCGAGTTCCTCGATACCCACCTCGACTGAACCCGCTCGCGTTCGACCCTCAGCCTCCCCGCCACGCTTAGGTGCTTCCGGTTATGCGGTGGCGCCTCCGTCGATCACGAGCACGTGGCCGCTCACGAAGGCGGCGAGATCCGATACCAGGAACACCACGCCACGGGCAATGTGGTCGGGTTGCCCGGCAATGCCGACGGGGTTGGCGCCGATGCGGGCGTCGATGTCGACCCCTCCTGCACGCAGCGGTTCCAACTGCTCCTGTACGCCGGGGGTGTCGATGATTCCGGGAGCGATTGCATTGACCCGTATGCCCTTGGGACCCAGCTCGTTGGCGTGCGCGTGCGTCATGGCGATGACTGCGGCCTTCGATGCCGAATAGGCCGAGATGTTGGCGCCGCCACCCAGCGCGGCGATCGAAGCCATATTGACAATGGCACCGCCGCTGGTCATACGGCCTGCAGCTTCGCGAGTCGCGCTGAACTGAGCACGCACGTTCACGTCGAGCATGCGGTGCACGAAATCGTCGGTTGCACCTGCAAGCGGCCCGGTCGTGGGAAAGATGCCGGCGTTGTTCACCAAGATGTGGAGCACGCCATCACCGGCAGCCACCTCGACGGCTTTGCGAAGTTGGTCGGCGTCGGTGATGTCACACTGCACAAACGTTGCACCGAGCCAACCAGCGAACTCGGCAGCATCGGGATCGAGATCGGCGATGGTCACCTGCGCTCCCGCCTCGACCAACCGGCTCGCGATGGCGGCACCGATGCCCTTGCCCCCACCGGTGACAAGCGCCCCTCTTCCACTCAGATCTATGAGGTCTGTGATCGATTCAGCGGGTGTAGGAGAGGCCATGGTCTACTCGATTCGTGAAGGCGACTGCTCAATGAGTAGCAGACCACGCGCTGTCCGCATTACCCCAGCGTGCCAGTATCGACGCATGACCGCACTCGACATCCGACCCGCTCGACCCAGCGACCCCGACGCCGACGAGGAGTAGCAGACCGAGCGCTGTCAGCATTACCCCGGCGTGCCAGTATCGACGCATGACCGCCCTCGACCTTCGACCCGCTCGACCCAGCGACGCCGACGCCGAGTAGCAGACCGAGCGCTAACAGCATCAATAGCTCTGTGGGGTGTGGTGTCCTTTGGGTGGAGCACAGTTTGGATCAAAACCCGCAGCGCCACGCCGGGCAAGATGTTGGCCAAGCTGCCGATAGTCGAGGCCGCGACCGGCGATGCTCCCAGCAACAAGATTGCGGCGCTGCGAAGTCCTAACAAGCTCTTGCCGATTGCCGGCCCCATCTCGGTCGACGCGGCGAAATTGCCGTGGTCGTCGTCGGCACGACGATTCTGGGATTCTGCCTGATCATGCTCAACTCCGACCCTGAGAGCCGCACCGTGATGGACCGACTCAGCGGTACTCGGGTCGTGCGCCGGTAGTCGACCTTCGTGTCGTGCCAGGATGAGCACGATGCTCTTCGGTCGAGAACTTCACCCGGCAACCACGGTCGTCGCGTCTACCGACTGGATCGAGCCGTTACTCGCCGGGGCAGGGGGAACCGTCGGCGGACTGGTACCCAACCAGTACGAGTCCTACCTCCGCATCTTCGCCCCGGATGCGGACCCGGAGCCCATCGATGGTGACTGGTGGTCGACATACCGTCAGCTGTTCGAGGTAGTCGCCTCCATCGGCGCAGAACACATCTCGAGCCCGCAGCATGCCTTCTACGCAATTTGGGAAGGCCACGGCTTCGATTCGATCGTGCGTTCTGTGGCGTGGAAGCAGGAACCAATCGATGCGTCCGAACGCCTGGCGCGTGAACAGGAGCGGGCGCGAGTGCGCAGCGAGGGACATCGCCGAGCTGCAGCGATCCGAACGGAGCTGGCGCGGTGGCCAAGCTTCGACCTCCCCAACCGCACCCGTTATCTATTCGAGGGTTCGGTCACGGCCGTGGCGAATGTGCGCCACCCGGGCAGCGACAGCTGGTGTAATCCCGACCTCTTCTGGCCCGACGACCAGCGATGGTTCGTTGCGACGGACGTGGATATCTGGTCCCTCTATGTCGGTGGCACGCGACAGTTGATCAGCGAACTCGCGCAGTCCGTGCCCACACGCGCAGAACCCATCGGGCTCGACGCCATGATCGAGATGGAGCACTAGCACCGACCAGCTGGTTGCGTCAATGCGGGTCACCGGCGTGACCATGACCCCGGACCACCGAACCATGCTGGTCAACATCCAACACCCGGGAGACGGTGGCTTCGGTGGCGACACCTCGGGACCGGACAACGCCACGCAAACCTCGACCTGGCCCGGGGGTGCGAGCGCGGCTCGTCCCCGCCCAGCCTCCGTGGTGATCCAGCGAAAAGACGGCCGCGTCGTCGGCACCTGGCACCCCAACGTTTTCTGAGGTGCGTGGGTGCTACGGGTGAACCTTTTCTCGACTCGAGATGCAGAGCTAGTCGTCAGCGAAGGATGCTGAGGATCCCAGGATCTCGGTTTGCAGTCGCTGCAAGATCGCCTTATGGCGCTCGTCGACGCGTCCGAGTCGCCAACACACGTGGTGCCCGCCGTGGCTGCGCTGCACGACCGGGCCGACCGGCTCGAGTAGACCGCGTTCGACCAGGTCGCTCAGCAGGTGCTGCCACCCGAGCACGATCCCATTGCCGGCGAGTGCCTCTTGAATAACAGTGGGGTACGAGTTGTAGACGAGTCGCGGCTTGGCGGGCGTGAGTGGTTCACCCGCCTCGGCAAACCATTCTTTCCAGGTCATGTTGGGTCGCCCGACGTCGTCGATGTGCAACAGGTTCATGCTGGCCAACTCGGCCAACTCTGTGTCGGGACCAAGGCCCAGTTCGGCCGCCAGGCTGGGCGCCGCGAATGGCCGAACTGCCTCACGAAACAGCATGGTCGACTCCCATCCGGCCCACCTGCCCTCGCCCGGTACGATCGCCATGTCCCACTCGCTGGTATCGAGTTCGGCGCTGCGCTCGAAGATGCGTAGCCGGATCTCTGCATTCGCCGCCGACTCGAGCTGGTCGAGCAGCGGGACCACCCACGAGGTCGCCATGGCTGGCTGTACGGCGAAGACGAAGGCATCGGCTTGATGGTCGAACTCGGTGATCGTCTTCTCGAGCGAGAGAAACGCCGCATCGACCGCTGCTGCCAGGCTTCGGCCCTCGTTGGTCAGCACGAACGAACGTCCGGATCGTTCGAAGAGCTCGACGTCGAGCTCGCGGGCCAGCGCCGACATGTGACGAGAAACTGCTGGTTGGCTGATCTGTAGTTCACGCGCCGCCGAGGTGAAGTCACCGGCCGAGGCCACCGCATCGAACACGGCGAGACGATGCAGTTGCGGAACGCGATGAATGAGTTGACGCATGGCCGAACTCTAGTCAGGGCACCGACCCATAACCCTGCGTTATGTGTGACGTGCAGCTTTGGTCCTTGTGCCCACGTCTTCGGAGGAGAAGTATGTCACGGTGAGCACAACTACATATGAGAACTTCCCCACTCGCGCCCGAGTCGTAGTCATCGGCGGTGGTGTCGGTGGTGCCAGCACCTTCTTCCATCTGACCGCACATGGCTGGGAAGATGTGGTGCTGATCGAACGAGACGAGTGGGCGTCTGGCACCACCTGGCACTCTGCGGGTCAGGTCACCCAGTTCGGCACCGTGCAGACCATGGTCGGCCTGAAGAAGTACTCGTGTGAGCTCTACAGCAAACTCGCTGCTGACCCTGACCGGCCAATCACCTATCGCAGCCACGATGGCGGCATACGCCTGGGCTATGACCAGCAGGATCTCGACGGCTACAACCACTTCGTCGGCATGGCCAAGGGAATGGGCGTCGACTTCGCCGTGATGTCACCGTCGGAGATGGCCGAAGCCCATCCCCTGCTCGACGTCACCGGATTGACCTGTGGCCTGTGGGATCCCGTCGATGGTGACATCGACCCGACCGGCCTGACCGTCGGACTCGTACATGCTGGTCGCAAGAACGGCGGTCAGGCCTTCCGCTTCACCGACTGCACCGGGCTCACCGAAACCGACGACGGCTGGATCGTTCACACCAACCAGGGCGACATCGAATGCGAGAGCATCGTCAACGCTGCCGGCTATCGGGTGCACCAGGTCGGCAACTTCTACGGCATCGATCACGCGGTGTCGTCGATGGAGCATCAGTACTTCCTGACCGAAGAACTGCCCGAGCTCGCCGAGCTCGGTCGCCGGGTTCCGCTGCTTCGCGACCCGGGCGACGACTTCTACAGTCGCCAGGAACACCATGGCCTGCTGGTGGGCATCTACGAGCAGGGCTGCAAAACCTGGGGGCGGGAGGACATTCCCGTCGACTTCGCCAACAAGCTCGAACCGCCGGACCTCGATCGACTCGAAGACAACATGATGCGCGTCTTCGATCGCGTGCCGGTGTTACAGACTGCAGGAATATCGTCTGTTGTGAACGGTCCGATCACCTACTCCGGCGACGGCGCTCCGCTGGTTGGCCGACTCCCCGGCAAGCGCAACGCCTACTGCATGTTGGGTCTACGTGCCGGTGTCGGCGAAGGTGGCGGCTTGGGCAAGGTCCTGGCCGAGATCATCGTCGACGGTGAGTCCGAGTGGGACACCTGGGTGCTCGACCCGCGACGTTTCACCCAATACGCCGGCGAGCAATACGCCTCGAAGAAGGCCGTCGAGGAGTACCAACGAGAGTTCGTATTCGATCATCCCGATGAACATCGCCGCGCAGGACGCAATGCTAAGACCACACCACTCACCAGCGTTCTGGCCGGCAAGGGCGCCGAATTCGGCGCCATCAACGGCTGGGAGCGCAGCCTGTACTTCCACCCGGCCGAGAACGATTTCGAGCATGTGCCTGCGTTTCGATTCTCGACCTTTCACGATCAGCTCGGGCGAGAGGTCGAAGCCGTGCGGTCCAACGTGGGCGTGGCCGAGATCAGCGGCTTCACCCGATTCTTGGTCGAGGGTCCAGGCGCGATCGAATGGTTCGACGGCCTGACATCAGGTCGCATCCCGAACGTCGGCCGCACCTCGCTCTCTTATGTCAGCGACGAGCAGGGACGCTTCCTGTCCGAGTTCACCATGACCCGACTCACCGAAGACAGCTTCTGGCTATTGAGCGCCGCCGCCGCCGAATGGCACGACCTCGACGTGTTGACCGACGCCAACCCACCAGCCGGCGTCACGATCACCAACCTGACGCATGATCACAACGCGCTGATGATCGCCGGTCCCAACTCACGCAAGGTCCTGGCGGCCATCACCGATGCCCCACTCGACAACAAGTCGTTTCCCTGGCTCTCCACCCGAAACATCCAGATCGAGGGCTTCGACATCGTTGCTCTGCGCCTGAACTTCACCGGCGAACTCGGGTGGGAATTGCACATGCCGATGGAAGCGTCGCTACCGGTCTACCAGGCCATCCATCGGGCCGGAGCCGAACTCGACATCGTCGACTTCGGACTTCTGGCGACCGAGTCGATGCGACTCGAGAAGAACTACCGGGCGTGGAAAACCGATCTGCACACCGAGTTCACCGTGCTCGAGGCCGGCCTCGACCGGTTCGTGAACATGGACAAGGAATTTCGCGGACGCGACGCCGTGGCTGCTCAGGAAGAAGCCGGTCGTCGCCGCCAGTTCGTCTCGATGGAAGTTGACAACCAGACCGCTGCGGCCCACACCGGCGACCCGATCTACTCGGGCTCCGAACTCATCGGCGTGGTCACCAGCGGCGCCTACGGCCACCACATGGGCACCAACATCGCCATGGGCTACGTGCAGCCCCAGTTCGCCGACCTCGGAACCGAGTTGGCCATCGAGATCATCGGCGAGCGCAGCCACGCCATCGTCCGCGCCGAGCCCATGTTCGACCCCGCCCACGTGCGCCCCCGAGCCGACGGGTAGGGGCAGTACGTGTGTAACTCGTCCCTCGCGCAGACACTTTTATTCGTCCAGCCGGCAGAAGCAGGATGAGCTGACGTCGACATCGGCGACTGCCTCTGCCGTGGCGAGTTGTTCGGCGATCTCGACGGCTTCGTCGTGGCGACCGAGCTTCTGCAAACACTCGTGGTAGCCGTGCAGCGCCCAGACATTGCCCGGGTGCTGCGATGGACGAACCAGCGTGTCATCGAGACCCAGGTCGGCGCGGTATACCGCAGCCGCTTCGGCGACATGGCCTTGCTCGACCAACAACGCACCCAGGGCATGGCGGGGCGGCTGCATCCACACCCAGGGCTCGCTGTAGTTGAGTTGGTCATACAGCTTCACGCAGTCGCGCAGATGGGTGAAGGCAATAGCGAAGTTGCCCCGTCGATACTCGAGTTCGCCAGCGAGCATCGCTTCGCCCACTTTGAGCATGTCGCGGCTCTCGTTGTTGAAGACCTTGCGCTCTTCGGGCACGCGCTCGAATGCGTCGGCGAAGAGTGCCTGCTGCGCTGCGGCGTTCTCGATATCGCCCGTGGCGGCATGGGCCACACCTTTGGCGTAGTGCCAGAGTGCCGTGGTCACACAGAACAACTCGGGGTCTTCCGGCATGGGTTCGTCGATGATCTCTTGCCATTTGCCGAAGCGAATGTAGACGTGCACCTTCATGCCGTAGAACGCTTCGAGATAGTTCACCAGGAACTCGTTCTCGTGTTGCAGGACCTCGGGGGTGACGGTTTTCCAGATCTGGTTGCCAGCGCGCAAGGCGGGTTCATATTGACCCAGGAGCATGGCCGAGTACATCTGGAAATGGATGTTGTGCAGCATGTAGATCGAGTAGATACCGACTTGTGGGTTGGCTCGCATGTACTTTTCGTCGGCAACAACGGCTTCGATGTTGGCATCGAGCGAGTCCTGGAATTGCCCACACAGCACGTACAGGTGCGATGGCATGTGAATCAGGTGGGCGGCGTCGGGAATGAGGTTTCGCAACACGTCGGCCTCGGGCAAACCGGCTTCGGGAATGGGCGACATCTCCATGATGTGGATCTTGAAATGCAACAGCCCCGGATGCGGCGAGCGTTCTTCGACCGCAGCGCGAGCCAGTGCCATGTCGAGTAGCTCGAGCGCCTCGACGGTCGATGCACCAATCGCCGGAGTGCGAGCTTGTAGATCCCACAGCTGCCACGGCGTGCGACACATGAGTGCATCGATCGCCAGGGCCACGACGTCGTCGTCGTCGATGAACTGCTCGGCGACTTGGACCATGGCGGCGGCGTAGTCGTCGTCCCACTGAGAGTAGACATCCAGGCTGTCGTTGGCGGGCTGCGGGCAACGGACGGCATAGGCATCGATCAACGCCTGTTCTGCCGCAGATGCGCCGCCGACATGTTCTTGCGCTGCGGTGATGAAGCCGTAGACCTGCTCGTTCACATGAATGCGCTGCGCGACCGGCATGCGATCCCAAGGCCCGTTGTAATACGGGCCCATCGAGTACGCCATACCCCAGTAGCCAATGGCACAGGTGGGATCGAGCTCCACGACCTTCTCGAAGCAACGGTGAGCTTCTTCGCGCGAAAAAGCGTAGGACCAGTTCAGCGCACGGTCGAACCAGATCTGGGCCTCGGCCGACTCGGTGGAGATGGTCCTGGTGTGTGAACCAAGATCGAAGTCATAGTCAACGCTCACGCCTTCAAACCTAGTGCCGGCCGGCTGCATATCGCTAAGGTGCGCCGATGCGCGGGTTGCCTGCTCCTGAACGGACCGAGGACACTCGCAGCGAGTTCTGATCCATTGTGCGCTACGGGGCTCAGTTCCTCGTCATGTCCGTCGTTGGCATCACGCTGTTCTTCGGCGGTACCGCCATCGCGGCGTTCTTGGCCTTGCGCATGTTCGCCGTCGAACGCGTGGCGGCGCTGGCCGCAATCGCGCTGCTTACCCTGGTTGGCAGTTCCCTCGACGGCGTCATTTTACTGCTGATCATCGAAGGGATCCTGTTGCTCGGCCTGGTCGCCGAGCAACTGCGTATCGCACCCCAGCGCAGAGACCCCGGCCGGCGCAACCGCGTTGACCAACGCCTAGAACTTGCTGCGAGATTCGCCAGCGGTGTTGCTACGGCAGCGCGATGATGGTGACTTCGCCCGAGCTGCCATCGACTCGAATGGTGGCACCGTCGGGGATGCGCTCGGTGGCGTCGGTCGCCGACACCACGCATGGCAGACCCAGCTCACGACTCACGATGATGGCGTGACTGATCTGACCACCCACGTTGACCACCACACCCTCTGCCGCCATGAACAATGGCGTCCAGGCCGGGTCGGTCAACGGCGCCACCATGATGTCGCCGGGGCCGAGGTCACCGGGATCGGTGGGGTCGTTCACAATCCTGGCAATTCCTTCGATCACGCCGGGTGACCCGGGCACGCCCTCGATCACCTCTCCCACAGCAGCCGTTACGGCAGTCGACTCGCCCTTGCGGGACCAGGTGCGTATCGGCGGCACGTGGCCGTCTTTGATGAAGAACGGTGGCTCGAGCTCCCACAGCACTTTCCAGCCCGCCTGGCGTTCGGCCAGCTTTTCAGTCCATTCGCCCGGAGCATCGATGAACGACTGCATCTCGTCGACGGTGAGCATGAATATGTGGCTGGCATCTTGGAGCGTGCCAGCGCTTTCGTGGCGGTGACCGAGTTCGCGGAAGGTCATGCGAGCTTCGTGTAGCGCCTTGATCACGTTGGTCTTGCCGCGCTCGCGGAACACCATCATGTTGCCGCCTACCAAAGCGCCTTCGTACATGCCGGACAGCGTGTCGTCGCCGAGTTCCACCAGCTTCTCGCGCACCTCGACAACCAGCGCTTCTCGCTCGGAGGCCAACGTGGCGGCCCGCTGGCGCGGTCCCTCACTATTGGTTTGAAAGCGCACTCGTTCGATCGCGGCCAGAGCGATCGTGGGGTCGGTCTCCCATGTCTCGGCGCTGAGTTCCCATTCATTGGGGCCACGAGAACCGAACTCGGCCAGAAAGCCAACGAACTGCGCCAAAAAATCGGCGCAATCGCTGGAGTCCGAAGCCGCGAGTCGACCGATCAGGCCGTCGATGCCAGCATCGAACGCCTCGGTCAGCGCCGCCGAGGCCTTGATATGGCGAGACATGTCCCAGATCGCATACAACGGCGCCGCCGAGTCGACGTCGCCCAGACCAGCGAGCAACCGCATGGGGATCGTCGAGTCGCCGACCGCCTCGGCCACCGCCGCGAGCATGCCGGGTGCAATTCCCGAAGAGCTCGATGCGATCAGGTGGCGGTCACCCAGCTCGACCATGGTGGGCAAGATGCGCATCGCCCTGTCGAACAGTTCCTGATCGGACAGCTCGGCGAGGTCTGGGCGATGCGCCCGCAAGTCGGCCACGGCTTGCCTGTCGGTCATGAGCTGCGGCCACTCGTTCGTACTCAACACGAACTCCATGTGGGCGTCGGCAATGGGTTGCAGGTGAGGTTTCTCGTCGTCGGGATGCGGCGTATACGGCGGCACGTCGGGATGGTCGCCGAAGAAGGCCAGGTCGAGCTGATCGACCGTGACCGCCGGGTTGCGCACCGCCTGCATACGAACGTTGGCCAGGTTGATGTAGAAGTAGCCGCCGAAGAAGCCGCACATCTCGGGCGGGTCATCTCGGTATTCACTCAACTCATAGAAACCGGTACGCACCGACCCTTGTTGGAATCCCACCAGAATGCCGTTGTCGAACGCAAAGGTCTGACCAAGCGGAGTCGCCGGCGTCGGAAGCACCTCGCCCGCATTGGCGCGGGTGTAATGAGGCCACCGCTCGCTCGGCGGGTGGTCGGTGAACCAAGCTTCGGTGGTCATGGGAGTCCTTGAAGGGCCGGTTACGGCCAGGATAGTCATCGACGTCGTGATGGAACCAGACAACCTGGTTCCATCACGACGACAACTGCGCCCGTGAGTTCTCCAGGCGGCTCTCAGCCGGTGCCCTCGAGCATCGCCCCGATGCTGGATGCAATGGCTCGTTCCCCCGCTTCGATGAAGCAGCTGCTGAGCCCCTCAAAGTTCTGCTTTCCCTCGGGCGAAAGTGGACGCAGCAGGTCGGTCCAGGTGCGGTCGAAGTCCTGGCAGAGTCCAGCAAACTGGGTGTCGGCAAGGAAGAAGTTGCCATAGGCAGTTCGCGCAGGATCGCTGAGCAACACCCATTCGTCGAACTCGGGCGCCTCGGCGGTGTTGGTCGGCGCGACGATCTGTTGAGGCTGGTTGATGCCTGAGAACTGGACGGATCCCGTGGTGGTGAATTCGACCTCTCTGCCGAGCTCGGGCGCAAAGCGAGTGCCCGCTGCGGTGTAGCTCACCACGTCGATCAGCTCACCTCTGATCATGATGCTGAAGCTCAGATCAAAGTTTCCCTCGGGAGCGACGCTGATCCCCGCGGGCAGGTCCCTGAAGGCGTCGAAGTAGTCGAACTCTTGCCCGGGAGCGGCGTCGACCCGGATGTTCATGGTCACCATCTCGGTACCGTCGGCCAGGGTGGAACGGCTCACGTCTTCGCCGATTTCGAACAGCACGCCGAGCGAGTCCAGCGTGCCGAGATTGCCGGCGTAGGATCCGAGAACCCGCTCTCGGTCAAAGATCTCCGATGCGACGAAGCGGCCGTCGTATACGCCACCGACCAAGGTGAGATACCCACTGCCGTTTGCGATCACAGCGTCTCGATCCGAGCCCACGTCACCGTTTTCGGTTTTCAGCATGGCGTCGGCTCCGTCGAAAGTGAACGAAGTGGTGGACACGATCGGCTCCTGACCGTCGACATTATGGGTCTGGACCGCTTCGACCTGACCCGAAGTGGCCATAACCGTCTCGCTCAACGTCTGGGCGGCGTAGGCCGCATCGGTGTTCGGGTTGGGAATGACGATGGCGGCGATGGTGAAAATCAAGGTCAGGACGAGACCAACGGCACCCCACCGGCGGTTCCGAGAGCGCCGATCGTGTCGCCGTTCCCGCTCGGTCTGCGGCATCGTGCTCATCGGGCGGAAGCGGCCTTTGGCCTGACGTGATGGCTTCGGCTGACCGGTAGCCAGGTCGACGGCGTCACCATCGAAGGGCGTCTGATCACCGTTCTCACCGCTTTCACGGTTTTCACCGTTTTCACGGTTCTCACGGTTCTCGGCGGGGTTGGTGCTGGTTGGTGCGGTTGCGATTCTCATCGTTATCTCCTCAAGCATCGCTGCTTTGGCGTCGTCTGATGTTTCATCGCGGAGTTCGTCGAAGGGGCGGTGCTGTGCCAGCAGATCGAGTGGATCCTGCTCTTTCATCGTGCACCTCCCTTTGTCGAACGCCGGATACACCCCACACATGGGCGCAGCGGGATCAACCTTTCACCTTTTTCCGGATTTTCTTCGAACTGGCTCAATTCGTCGGTCCTTTTCACGTCAACTCCCCCGTCAGTTCGCCAATTTTCTCCTGTAGTCGAGCTCGTGCTCGATGAAGCCGGATGCCCACGGCATTGGTGGAACACTGCAGGATCACGCCGCAATCAGCATGACTGAGTCCCTCCCAGGCAACGAGCTGAATAAGCTCGCGGTCGGCTTCGTTCAGCAGGCCCAACGCTTGAATCGTCACGGCCAGATCGTCCAGCTCTTTGCGAGGTCCCGATTCTGCCGCCGGGCGTGTCACCAGCTCCGACAGCAGACGGTCGGTGATCTGTTGGCGGCGATCTCTTCCCCGGTAGGACTCGCGAATCAGGTTGCGGGCGATGCCGAAAATCCATGGCCGGGCATCTTGCCCAGCGGGCACGTCGGCGATTCGCCGCCACACGATCGTGAAGGTTTCTGCCAAGAGATCATCCGCGTCAGCATCAGTGGTGCACCGACGCCGGAGATAGCTGCGCAAGTCGGCCCACAACTCGTCGTACAGCCGATTGAACCGGTTCTGTGCTGGTGAGGACAAGCCAGAGACGATAGTGGGGCACGGTGCTCGACGCTCGCAGTGCTACTCGAGCTTGTCGTGCCGCCTCGACGGCTCGGCCACATCGGCGAAATGATCGCCTGGCGATGGTGCGCGGCATCTAACCTTTCTGGCCATGCAGTACTTCGACACCCTTACCAACGAAATGGTCGAGTTCGTCCCACGCGAACCGGGCAAGGTGTCGATCTATGCCTGTGGACCGACCGTGTACGACGTGCCCCATCTCGGCCATGCTCGCACCGCGCTGACCTACGACGTGATTGCCCGCTTTCTTCGTTGGCGTGGGTTCGAAGTAACGATGGTCGCCAACATCACCGACATCGACGACAAGATCATCCAGCGCGCCGCCGCAGAGGACACGACAGAGACGGCCATCGCCGAGACCTATACCAAGGCCTACATCGATCAGATGGACCGGCTGAACATTCAGCACCCCGAACATCGCCCGCACGCCACCGAGTACGTCGACGAGATGCTCGACGTCATCCAGCAATTGATCGACCGTGATCACGCGTATGTGATCGATGGTCAAGGTGTCTACTTCGACGTCGCCAGCTTCGAGGACGGCTACGGCAAGCTCGTGCACCGTTCGGCCGAGGACTTACGGGAAGGGGCCGGGCAGCGCGTCGAGGTCGACGAACGCAAGAACGACCCCCTCGACTTCGCACTGTGGAAGGCAGCCAAGCCGGGCGAGCCCACCTGGCCGTCACCGTGGGGCGACGGCCGACCCGGTTGGCATATCGAATGTGTCGCCATGGCACTCGACATCCTGGGCGATGGCTTCGACCTGCATGGCGGCGGTACCGACCTGGCGTTCCCCCATCACGAGAACGAACGCTCCGAGTCCGAAGCAGCCGGGCATCCCTTCGCTCGGGGGTGGATCCATTCGGCGATGTTGAACATCGGTGGTGAGAAGATGTCCAAATCGCTGAACAACTTCAAGACGCTCGGCGACGTCCTCGACATGTGGGACCCGCGCGCCTTGCGCCTGGCCATGTTGCAGACCCACTACCGCAAGGTCATGGAGCTTGGCGACGAAGCCATGGAAGGCGCCACCGCGGCTCTGGATCGCCTCGACGCGTTCAAGCGCCGCACCAGCGTGCTCGACCTCGATGCCGACGCACCGTTGCGCCACGCCGAGGTCGCAGCATTCACCCAGGCAATGGAACACGATTTCGGCGCCCCCGCTGCGGTCGCCACCATCTTCGAACTCATTCGCGCCGGTCACACCGCCGTCGACAACGATGATTTGGTCGCAGCGTCGGAAATCGCCGCCACGATCGACGAGCTCACTGGCGTGCTGGGGCTGATCACCGGAGCAGCCACCGGTGGCGACGACGACGCCGAGATCGACGACTTCGTTGCGCAACGTCAGGCCGCCCGTGACGCCAAGGACTTCGCCGAGTCGGACCGCATCCGCGACGTACTCGCCGCCCGCGGCATCGAGGTCGAAGACACCGCCAACGGCCCCATCTGGCGCCGCGTCTAATTCTCGATACCCCTGGGGTGTCAAGAATCGAGCGCAGTAAGTTGGCGGGATATGAGTTATCCCCGTCGCAATGCAGCCACTCAACGCTTTACCTTGGGGGCGCCTCGTACGTTCAGCGTGAGTCGTGATGGGCAGCGCATTCTCTTTGCCCGGTCGACGGCGGGGGACGATCCGGTCAATCGGCTGTGGGTCATCGATTTGCCCGAGCAGCAGCCTCGCCTGTTGGTGGACCCGGTCGAGCTGCTGGGGCCGGGCGACGTCGAGCTGACGGCTGCGGAAAAGGCACGGCGCGAGCGAGCCCGGGAAGCCGGCGGCGGCATCGTGACCTTCACCACGCATTCCGATCACGGCATCGTGGTCTTCGCTCTCAATGGCGCTCTCTACAAGACCGCCATCGACACCGGTGAAACGGTCGAACTCGACACCGTCGGTGGCGCGTTCGATCCTCGCATCTCCCCGAACGGACAGCTGGTGGCCTATCACGCCGCGGGCCAACTGCGTGTCACCGGCCCCGACGGCGATCGTCTCGTGGTCGGCGAGACCGAACCGGACCCGTCGATCAGCTGGGGTGCGGCGGAGTTCGTTGCTGCAGAGGAAATGGGTCGCGGTCGGGGCTTCTGGTGGGGTCCGGACAGCGATCGCTTGCTCACCGCTCGGGTGGACACCAGCCAGGTCGATCAGTGGCACATCTCCGAACCTGTTGACGCGTCGATCGCCCCGCGGTCGCTGCCCTACCCCGCTGCCGGAACCACCAACGCCACCGTTGACCTCTTCATCGTCGGGCTCGACGGCAGGCGAGTCGAGGTCGACTGGGCGGGCGACGAGTTCGAGTATTTGGCCCGCGCCGAGTGGACCAAGCGCAACGGCATCGCGCTCACGGTGCAGCCGAGGGACCAGAAGACCACCGCCATCGTGACCGTCGACGCCGACAAAGGTGCAGTCAGCGAGCTGCACCGTCACACCGATCCGGGTTGGTCCGAGCTCGTATCGGGAGCGCCCCGTCGGTTCGGTGATCGACTCGTCACCGTTGCCGATGACCACGAAGCGGACACCCGTCGTCTCTACGTCGATGGCGCCGCGGTGTCGCCGCCAGGGTTGCAGATCCGGTCGATCGTGTCGGTGTCGAAGACTCATGTGATCGTGGGTGCGACCGCCGATGCCACCGAGCTACATGTCCATGAGATCGCGCTCGATGGAAGCGCCACAACCGCGCTGAGCGTGTCACCCGGTATTCATCGTGCCGTCGCCAGCGGGGGCACTCGTGTCCTCACGTCGTCGACCATGCTCGACACCCGCAGCACCAGCACCGTGTTCCACGGCGGCACATCGTTCGAGATCGAGTCGTTCGCCGAGCGCCCCGAACTCGACTTCGATGTGAACTTTCACGTCAGCACCGATCGAGCGCTGAACTCTGCAGTGATCACACCCGCCAACCACGATGGCGGCCTACTGCCGGTCCTGCTCGATCCCTATGGCGGCCCGCATGCGCTGCGAGTGCAAAGGGCAAGGTCGGCATTCGCAGCCAGTCAGTGGTTCGCCGATCAGGGATTCGTGGTCATCGTGACCGACGGCTCGGGCACTCCCGCCCGAGGTCCCAGATTCGAGCAAGAAGTTCTGGGCAACATGGCAGATCCGGTGCTCGATGATCAGGTGGCTGCGTTACATGCGCTCGCTCGGCAATACGAAGGGCTGATGGATCTGACACGCGTCGCCATTCGTGGCTGGAGCTTCGGCGGCTATCTGGCCGCCTTGGCGGTGATGAAGCGACCCGACGTGTTTCATGCGGGGGTGGCCGGTGCGCCGGTTACCGACTGGCGGCTCTACGACACGCACTACACCGAGCGCTATCTCGGGCACCCCGGGCCCGATGCCGCCGCCTACGAACGCACCGATCTGACCCCGCTGGCCGGTCAGCTCGAACGCCCTCTCATGTTGATTCACGGTCTGGCCGACGACAATGTCGTATCCGCCCACACGTTCAAGCTGTCGCGTGCGCTACTCGAAGCCGGGCGGCCACATCAGGTGTTGCCGCTTTCGGGAGTCAGCCATATGACCCCGCAGGAGTCAGTCGCCGAAAACCTGCTCAAGCTGCAGGTGGCATTCCTGAAGGACTCGCTGGGCATGTAACCAGCCAGCTGCGCTTAACGACGCCAGAGCATGAGCAGATCGTTCCCGCGGTCTTCGATCAGGTCGAAACCCATCTTGGCGTACAGGTGGCGAGCGCCATTGTCGGGTTCGACGCTCAGGCTGATGCCATGCATATCTGCTTCGATGACCTTGGCTTTGAGAGCAGCCAGCAAGACCACGGCGATGCCTCGTCGGCGGAAACCTGCCTCGACACCGATGGTCAGCTCGGGAATGTCATCGTCGACATAGCCATAGGCGCCGTGGGCACGTTCGAACCGTCTCACATGGGCGCCACCCACGAATTCGATACCCGCGAACGCCAACACGCCGACATCACCCGTCCGGCCCCAGTTGGCAAAGTACTTGTCGACATCTGGTGACAGCTCGTGCGGCACCTGCTGGTCTCGCCAATGCGCTGCCAGCGCCACCGTGCGCCGAATGAGATCGTGATCGCTCGCATGTGCGGTACGTAGCTCGATGCCCGTGCCCGACCGCTCGAGCTCGTGTTCGTGGAAATTTGACATCAGAACACCTGGCTCCCTAGCAACACCGCCGCTGATGCGCTCGACACGATCAGCACCAGCGGACTCAGCAGGCCGCGGTCGACAATCGGTGTGACCCAGCGGGCCAGGATCCAACCAATCATGAGCGGCGGGATGAGCGCCAGGCCAAGCGACCATGCACGTGCGTCGATCTGACCGGCGATGATCAACAGCCCCACACTTATGACGCCTCCGATCAGCCCAAAGGCTCCCATAGGTCCACGAAAGTCCCGGGCTCGCGCATGTTGTTCGTACAGCAACCCCATGGGAGCGCCCCCGAGAGCCGCAATTGTGCCGCTGATGCCCGAGACGAACCCGGTGCTCGCCAACGTGCCAGGTCGCCGCGCAATCCGCAAACCGGCGAGCCGGGCGGCAACCAGTAGAAGCACCATCAAGCCGATGGCGATCGTGAGTCCGCGTTCCGACAACACCGCCAGCAGCGCAACTGCAACCGCAGCTCCGCCAACACGGCCAAATACCGCCGGCGTCACCTCTCGCACGTCGCCGAAGTGACTGTTACGGAAAGCAACGACGGCGCTGGTCAGCAGACCGGCCAGCACGATGGGTCCTGGCAACAGATCGGGTTCGAGCAAACGCAGTAGCGGCGCCGAGATCAGGCCCTGGCCCATCCCCACCGACGACTGCACGGTGCTCGCCACGGCGACCACGACGAAGACCGCCAGGTATACGCCGAGAGTCACCGCCGAACACTACAACCGTCGACCGAAATCAGCGGGACTATTCCCTGAATCGGCCGTGACATCGGGCACCGTAGCAGGTGTCACATTCGTTAAATATTGAAGCATCTCGGCCGTATCGTGAGAGTACGCCTAGCGAAGGAAACCGACCATGTTCTGGTCAAAGAACACCCCCCACAAGTTCATGCCCAAGCGAGTGATCGACGCACTGAAGGCCAACTTCAACGAGCACGAGCTCGTGCAACTGTCACGATTTGGCACACCCATTCAGGTCGATGCAGGCACCAATCTGACGATCGAGGGCACTCTTGGCCAGCAGGCGCTGGTCATGGTCGACGGAACTGCCTCGGTCATCCGCCACGGCGAGAAGATCGCCACCATCAAGGCTGGCGAAGTCATTGGCGAGATCGCCCTGCTGACCGGCGAACCCCGCACGGCCACCGTGGTCGCCGACACCGACGCCACCGTGTACGCCCTGTCGCCTCGCGACTTCACGTCGCTGCTGGCTCACTGTCCTCGACTCGAGAAGCAAATCGCAAGTGGCGCAGTGCGCCGTATTACTGCCGCCTGACACCCAGGCCACAACAGAACTCACCTGCCCTTTCCCCCGGGGCGGGTGGCATCAAACAAATGCCCGGCCGCCGACCTCCCCCCGGTCTCTCGGTCGGGCATTTGCGCGTGTAGATTTCCAAGAGCGCTGCGAAGGACGTCATGAACTCTCCCAACCATTCCGCCATCCCGAGTTGGCTTCAGAAGGCTCGCGATCAGTGGACTCGCACGGGCCACGAGCGCCCCGACTTTGCCCATGAGCCTGCACCGGGTCAGGAGTCGGTCTGGGACTATCCCCGTCCGCCGGCGGTGGTGGCCGATACCAGACAGGTCGTCGTTCGCAACCTCGACCTGATCATCGCTTCGACAACCGAAGCAATCCGCGTGCTCGAGACGTCGCATCCCCCGTCGTTCTACGTGCCGCCAACCTCCATCGCCGAGGGTGTACTGGTCGCAGTACCGGGTAGCTCGCACTGCGAGTGGAAGGGTCAGGCCGAGTACGTGGCGCTTTCGGCGAACGACTCGCCGATCGGCTGGCGCTATGCGTCGCCGTATCCCGAGTTCGCGCAGTACGCCGGGTACACCTCGTTCTACCCCGGCGCAATCGAGTGTCTGGTCGACGGCGAAGCGGTGCGTCCCCAGGCTGGAGGGTTCTACGGCGGCTGGATCACCAGCGAAGTCGTCGGGCCTTTCAAGGGTGAACCCGGCACGTCGGGCTGGTGATCCGGCGCTGATAATGCAGTGCATTGGGCTACTCGTTCCCCTACCGGGCTCGTTCAACCTTCCAATAATCGTCGTTATTGCCTAAGCTGTGCTCATGAGTGACTATCGAGCCCCCGTGCAAGACATGGACTTTGTACTTCAGCACGTTGTCGATGTGGGCGAGCTGCAGGACCATGAAGCTTTCAGCCATGTCGACATGGCCGACATTGCCGGCATTCTCGACGAAGCCGGTCGATTCTTCAGCGAGGTCGTAGCCCCCACCAATCGCATCGGCGATGTCCAGGGCAGCCGCAGGAACGACGACGGATCGGTGACCACTCCCGACGGCATCCCCGATGCCTACAACAAGCTCGTCGAAGCCGGCTGGGGTGCCATCTCCTTCGATCCCGAGTTCGGCGGTGGTGGCTTCCCCACCGTGATCGGCCTGGCTATTCAGGAGATGTTGACGTCGGCCAACATGGCCTTCTCGCTGTGCCCGTTACTCACCCAGGGCGCAGTTCACCTGCTGGCCGAACATGCCAGCGAGGAGCAGAAGCTCACGTGGGTCCCCAAGATGGTCAGTGGTGAGTGGACCGGCACCATGAACCTGACCGAGCCCCAGGCCGGCAGCGATGTGGGTGCGCTCACCACCAAGGCCGTACGCAACGACGACGGCAGCTACGCCATCACCGGTCAGAAGATCTTCATCACCTGGGGCGAACACGACGTTGCCGACAACATCGTGCACTTGGTGCTCGCCCGCACCGGCGACGCTCCCCCGGGCACCAAGGGCATCTCCGTATTCATCGTGCCCAAGTTTCTGCTCAACGAGGACGGCACGCTCGGCGAACGCAACACACTCGAGTGTGTGTCGCTGGAACACAAGCTGGGCATACACGCCAGCCCGACTGCGGTCATGGCATTTGAAGGCGCCACTGGCTATCTCATCGGCGAAGAGCAGACGGGCATGCGCTCCATGTTCACGATGATGAACAGCGCCCGCCTGTCGGTCGGGCTCGAGGGCCTGGCTGTTGCCGAACGCTCCTATCAGCAGGCAGTGCAGTATTCATTCGACCGCACCCAGGGCGGGCGTCCCGATCTGGCCAAGGGCGAAGCTGCACCCATCGTGGAGCATCCCGACGTGCGTCGCATGCTCATCACCATGAAGTCCTATATCGAGGCCATGCGGGCATTGTGCTACCTCAATGCCAAGGCAATGGACGAAGCCCAGCACGCAAGCGACGCCGAGGTGCGGGCTGCGGGTCAAGAACTCGCCGAAGTGCTCACACCACTCTCCAAAGCCTGGTGCACCGACCTGGGCAACGAACTCACCTCGCTGGGTGTGCAAGTTCACGGTGGCATGGGCTTCGTCGAGGAGACCGGCGCCGCCCAGCACTACCGAGACATCCGCATCGGCGGCATCTACGAAGGCACCAACGGCATCCAGGCCATCGACCTGATCGGTCGCAAGCTCCCGATTCGCGACGGCGCTGCGGTTGGCGAACTACTCGACCAGACCCAGGCCTACGCCGAAGCGCTCGGTGGCGACCTGGCGTCGCTGACCAAGCCACTCGTCGAAGGAGTCTCGGCATGCCGCGAGTCCAGCGCATGGCTACTCACCAATCGCGGTGACGCCGCATTGGCGGGCGCTACGCCCTACCTGCGACTGCTGTCGACTGTGGTTGCCGGCGGCCTGATGGCCAAGGGTGCAGCGGTTGCTCAAGACGAACTCGCCGGCGGTGCAAGCGGCGACCGAGCCGAGTTCTTGTCGCAGAAAATCGTGACAGCAACGTTCTTCATCGAACAGCTCGTGCCCGCTCAACTCGGACTCATGCCATCGATCATGTCCGGCAACGACGTCTTGGCGAACTACCAGCCTGTTGTCTAGCGGGGTGCCGAGAAATGCCGGTGAATGCCAGAGCGGCCAGGCGCCGACCAGGCTAGGAGAGGTTTGCGGGCACTCTTTGGATCGGAATGGCCGGAAAGTTCGACGCAGCGTGGTCGGATGGATGGTCGTTCTGGCGCTGGCATATGTTTTTCCGCACCCTGCCAGGACCTCATGACGTACCTGGCGGGCGCTCGGGTGCGGTCCGAGGTCGACTCGTCGGGGTATCCGCACTCATTGGCGGCCGTGCGGGCGCTACCCGACATCGAGCTCTCCCAGACCACGATTCTGGTCGGCGACAACGGCAGCGGAAAGTCCACGCTCGTCGAAGCGCTGGCGGTCGCGGCTGACTTCAATGCCGAAGGCGGAAGTCGCAATCTCATGTTCGAGACCCACGCCACGCACAGTGCACTGGCCGGCGACTTGGAACTCAGGTGGCACAAGCGCCCCCGGTGGGGCTGGTTCCTGCGGGCCGAGACGTTCTACGGCATGGCCACCCACATCGAGCGCGACGAGTGGCTCAAACCAAAGTTCCCCAACCTGCACGCTCGATCACACGGCGAGTCATTTCTCGACATCATCGATGCCAAGATGCAGTCAGATGGATTGTTCCTTCTCGATGAACCCGAGTCGGCGTTGTCGTTCCAAGGCCAACTCAAGCTGCTGAGCGTGATGCACCAGGCCACATTGGATGGGGCTCAGTTCGTGCTTGCGACCCACTCACCCATCCTGATGTCGTTCCCAGGTGCCAGCATCTACGAGCTCGGCGACAACGGCGCTCAACGAGTCAGCTTCGACGAAGCGGAAGCCGTGATGTTGTGGCGCAGCTTTCTCGGCTCACCCGAGCGGTTCTTCCATCACCTGTTCGACGATAGATCCGCGGACGAGCCACAGAACGACTAGAGCGGGATGCGGCGCCGGTCGGGCCGGGTGTCAGAACACGTCGGCGACTGACTGCTATCTACAGTCCCGACCCGGGATGGTCATCCGGGACCATCTCAGAAAGACGTTCAGGCAGTGCTGGCCGAAGTGTTGTCGATCAAGTCGTAGAAGGCCGCCTGCGCGGCGAGGGCCTCGATTGCCCCGCCGCCGCTCAGGCGGACACGACCAGTGGAATCCGCCGACGGCACCTGGGGAATTTCTGCGACCGCCGGCAGGTGGTCGGTGAAGGACTGTCTGTGGGGTCTCGGGCGCTCCGCGGCGTTGTTGTCACCACCGAGTGCCTGTGGTCTGGGGGACCTTGGACTCAGTCGGACAGTGGCGCGAGAGGCTTCTTTCCTGTCGTTGACGGTTATTCCTACTTGAAGTAGGATAACGCTATGTCGGTTGCAAAGGTCTCGTTGAGTCTCGATGAGGACGCTCTCGCCGAAGCGAAGGGTCGCGTTGGAAACCGCGAACTCTCGGCGTATGTGTCGAAAGCACTTATTCGCCAGCTTCAGCACGATCGTATTGGTGAATTGTTGAGCCAGATGGATGACGAGGCGGGCAAGGTGCCCAAGGAAATGCTCACTGCAGCACGGGAAACATGGCGCAAGACGAACGGCTAGTCCTCGACTCTGGAGCAGTCATTGCTTTGGCCCGTTATGACGCTCGGGCACGCAGCGTTCTTCAGGCGGCATGGGAAGCAGGGGCGAGGGTGAGCATCCCGGCGGTTGTGCTCGCCGAAACCGTGCGCGGGCGCCCCGACGATGCACCTGTCAGCCGGATCGTCAAAGCCGTCGGCGACTACATCGAAGTCACTGAACCCGACGGGCGAACTGCAGGGCACCTGCTTGGCGATACCGGAATGTCCTCGACGATCGATGCAATAGTCGTTGCGTCTACCGACCGGACCGGAGGCGGTGCGATCTTGACCGGAGACGCAGGCGACCTCCGACGGCTTGCCGAGAGCAACGCTTCCATCAGAATCGTGCCGCTCTGATCTGCACGGATCACTCAAGTGTAATTATCCGCGACGAAGGCTATAGACCTGGGTGGGGTTCAGGCTCTATATGAACGACCGTGATTTTGCGGCGCTCGTGGTCTACTTCTGCTGTCCAGTAGATCACGGTGCCGACGATCCGGTTCGGAGCTCCCGAGATAAGTGATTCGGGATAGACCCTGCAGGTGCTGATAATCGCAGAGTTGACCCGGCCGACCGTCTCTGTGGTGGTGCCGCCTTTGGCCATCGCCGCCTGGTTCCACTCGAGGAGCGCGCCAAAGACAACCTAATTCTCAGCCTCACTCACGCCACGGACTGAGACTCAGAACCCGGAGACCACTCAACGCCGTGCCGCTCAAACTGACGTCGAATCATCTCGATGCCGTCATCAGTGCTATGCGACTCATTCTTTGCGTGATGCGGGTTCAGGTAGACACCACGTTCGGTCACGACAAAACCTAAGCGCTCCGCTTCGGCGACATACTCCGCACCTCTCAGCGTGTGGAGATGCTGGATCTCATCAAGCCGCTCGTCGATCCAATCCATATCCCAAGGCTACGCGCGCCCCACCCACTCACACCAGCGGCTTTCACTCTCCGCCGCAGGGACTGTCAGGCGAAGTAAAGGGTCGTCAATGCAGAGAAGGCCACTAGCCCGGGACTGTCAGTTAAACGGTGGATCTGGTCTGGCCTGAAAGGCTGAACTCCGATGATCGGAGTCAGCTGGAAGGACAGATCAAGAATGACAGAGCAGAATGGCGCTGTGGCGTCGAAGAAGGACAAG